>Ga0315914_1000446_pt1 | contig 51193 bp, 18 predicted proteins | sample MpolenodulesMG_FD_203920 | JGI IMG/M metagenome (GOLD analysis project Ga0315914, IMG submission 203920) | Medicago polymorpha root nodule microbial communities from Los Angeles, California, United States - elongated nodules | ecosystem: Host-associated > Plants > Roots > Nodule | place: USA...
CTGTAAAATATTTTTGTTTTGATTTACCCCCCTAATAGCCCAAACAAAAACGAAAATTTCTTGAAAAATAAAATAAAATTGGTTTTTGTTTGGCCTATTAGGGGGTAAATCAAAACGAATTTTTTTTACAGGGGGGTAAATCAAAAAAAATTTTACAGGGGGGAAAACCGGAAATGACCTATATTACAGGGGGGTAAAAACCTATTAACCCTGGAAAAAATATAAATTGATTTACCAAAAAAAGTTTGTATCATTCATTGCCCATAAAAGTACCAGTTTCATCAGTGTGACGTAACTTCCTAGCGCAACAAAAGCAGCAAATGTATTCTCTAGTTTTCCTCCATCTTCATCTCATACGGTAGCTTAAAAAACTTCCTTTCATTCACATATTTCACATAAGTCAATATAACAATGATAAACATATAAATGAATCAAGCCTATCAAAATTTCATAATGAAAAGATGAATAACATATACCTTTATTTGTTGGAAATGTGAAATGCCCTCTCGATAAGCACATACACAAACACAACATTAACACTACATGTTGAGACTTGTAAAGCAAGATCACAAACTTGCAATTAAATAACAATGAAAAGGTTAATGGAAAATTTAAAAAAATACTAAAAAGACATTTTGGAGAAACAATTTTAATTTTCCCCTCCTAATTTTGGGTATTTTGCATGATAGTTTAGCGCAGACAAACTATGAGATTAAGGTATCAGTCTATCAATGGCTCAAATGAAAATTAACAAAAATAAATCATAAGGATGAACTTGCAATACTCTACCAAGTCTAAATCGGCACAAAATTTGCATTAAAAATATAAAGAATCATGCCATAAATCACCTTAACAATGGTTATATGGATGTCAATTGGTATATGTGGGTATGGATAGTAGATACATAGGTTTGTTTCGTAGAATAAATATGATATCTATTAAACTAGACGCCTCGTAATCGTGAAGGATTTTATCCGCCAATTACGGATTTTGCTACCATCCCAGGTTTTTTCTATGAATTTATATTAAGAGAATGTAAAATAATTATGTGTATACCTGAGATTCACTTTATGGCATAGTCGGTGCTCCACTATAGATGATTTAAGAGACGTGTGCAATTGATGTATCATCAAATTGCAATTTAAGGCTGGTTGGATACCATCAAAACTTCTTGTTATTTTACTTTTGAATGTTCCATTGTGTATGAAACATCCATTGTGGATGTTGTTTATGCGTCAAATTCATCGTCTCATATGAACAACTTACATTACATTATCTTCTACAAAAAGAAAAACATAATTAACATAATAGAAACGACCAAACACAAAAATAACAGTATAAGAAAAGACACATGATACCCACACTCCACTTAATGCATCTCAAGAATTAGCATTTGATATTTCCAATGGTGGTACATCCTCATACGTACTCTACATCAACACAAAGGAAGCTTGTCTTGCCTGGATGTCACACCCAAAGATCAAATTCTACTTGTTGATATTATCAAAGATGTAGAAAATTAGAAAAGAAGAAATGAATAGGACGAGTTCTCGAGAAGATACATAAAATTGTGGTGATTACCCAAATTTTGACCATTTTTATAGTTTTCATTTTACGAATTCCACGTAATTGTATCCTATCACACGTTGCCACATCATCAAAAATTTGTCACATAATTTTTTTTTAAATCCATTAAGGACTTTTCATTTTATAAATACCACGTAATCATATCCTATCACACGTTGCCACATCATAAAAAATTTGTCAAATCAATTCTTTTAAATCCATTATGAACTTTTCATTTTATGAATTCCACGTAATCATATCCTATCATACATTGCCACATCATCAAAAATTTGTCACGTCAATATTTTTTTTAAAAAAATTCATAAGAACTAAAAGTTACGGTTTCGGAAATTGCAAAGAAAAAAACAAACACAAAAACTATAGGAGTATGAATTTTCTATATTTTCATATACCAAAAGTATATTTTTTAGTTTTTTTAATATTAATAAAGAATAGGAAAAATTACTCTTGTGGTCTCTTAACATAATTTCATGTAACGATATAGTCCTTTAACTTTTTCCATGTCATCTTACTTCTTTTTGTCCATTTGCATATGAATTTTTAAGCTTTAAATATATGATTTTATTTTTTTAGTGAAGGCCCAACTTTTAAATTTATGGGCCATCACCCGTATTTGTATACGAATTCTAGATTTGAAAAATTCATATGCAACCATACCAAGAGGACCAAAATGGCATGACAAAACAAGGATAAAGGATCAAATCATTAGGGGTGTACGTGGGTCGATTTGGGTTGGGTTTGGCCAAACCCAAGACCTGAACCATATAGGGTACTCCTGTTTGGGTTAGGTAAAATGTCCACCCGTTATATTAATGGGTGGGTTTGAGCAAACCCACTAATTTTCGGTTTGGTTTGGGTTGGGTAGTGGGTTACCCAATTTTTTTTTTGTTAAAATGAAATGACTAAATGACGAGTCCTTGTATTTTTTTCATAAAAATTGTCTACTTTTTATTTTCTTAAAATAATTATGTAACCTATTTTCACTATATTTTAGCATCATAAAATAATAAGTTTTAATATTAAATAAAAAATTTAATCATAGAATACTTGAAACAAATTAAAGTTGGATGACATAAAATTGTTTTAGCATCAAAGTAACTATATATTGCAACATCATAATGTGTAACTCTAACATTTTTTTATTTTCAATATAAAGGATGTATTGTGTCAATTTTAGAAATTAGACTAAATTTATGATCAAAACCTTTGTTATTCTTTTTCCTCCCTATGAAAATGAAATTAAAATTTAAAAATTATTGGGTAAGTGGGTTTATTGGGTATGGGTCCGGTTTTACCCAAAACCCATTTTTTTTTATGGGTTTTTCATTTTTTAAAACCATATCCACCCAATCACCCAACCCAACCCATTTTTTTGGGTTTTCTTGGGTGGGTTTGACGGGTTTTTTGGGTTTACCCAACCCATGTACACCCATACAAATCATTGTCTGGAATTAAGTCAAGGAAAAATAAACAAAATTTGCCTAAAATATATTTAAAGTTTAAATCTTTGTTTAAGCATATTGCATGAAAATTCTTTAGCATTTGTTTTTCAAAAAAAATATTTTGGCGTGGATAGTAAAAAAATATAATCATAAAACTTTCCCACCCCTTTTACCTTTCAATGGTTTAGAGAGGAGGAAGAGGAGGAGGAGGAGGAGGAGGAGAAGAAGAAGAGGAAGAGGAATATAAGACATGAAAGGAAAATAAGACATGACATCTCTCAATCTTAAAGAAGACTAATCAAGCGCTAGGCCCAATTAGCTAATAAATAGTGTAGTCTAAATAAAGTTTTAGATAAGTGTTGTAGATATGAAAATAATATTAAATTAATTAGTTGAGAGTGTGTAGAGCTCTTTCTTAAAATAATCGAAAATTATTATATGTCTTAAAAAAATCGAAAATTATTTTTCTACCCTTAAAATAATCGAAAATTATTTTTCTACCATACTTTTTAAAAAATAAATTCAAATATGCCTTACTTTTTCAAATTCTCTGCCATCCCACAACCTCCCTTTGTGGGATTTTTTTTTTTTTTGACTTATTATATCCCACAACCCTCCTTTGTAGGATACTTTTTATTTTAATTTTTTTAAATGTCCCACAAGTCAATTTTTTTTATAAAAAAATGTTCAAATTTTATTTTTCATCTCCTATAAATACTTACCTTCATTTTTCAACCTCTCACACCATTTAACATTTAAATTAAGAGTTAATTTTAATAATTTGTTTTATTATTCATATTATTATTTTGATAACGTTATTTTATGTTGTAATAAAACATTAAATATAATAATAATATTATTATTATTAAAATACAAACAACATACAATAAAATTAAATAAATTACAACTAGATTACTACTGATGGTTAATATTAGGGCAATTTTTACGGAAATGACTGGACATCCTACACACGCCGCAACTTCTTGTATATTCCTCATCGTTCAACCCAGTTCTAATGTGAGTAACTAGTGAACGACCTTTCTTTGCTCTTCACATGGTCGAATCAGGAATCACATTTAGGCCTACATAAATGGGCCAATACTGCTGGTGATGAACCATTTAAACCTACTATCCCAATTCATTCTAGCTGATGAGTTTGATTTTGTGAATACTCATGGTTTAGACGCCGAGTACGGTCAACCGTCTTTGAGTCATTTGTCGTTGAACTCAAATGATAATCATTTTCTGGATGTTGGATGGCCTTCAAGAAAACACGATGTCTCATTGACGCTTGGTCAAAGTAGTTTTTTTTTTATCATCTCATCAATTATAACAATTGTAGTTTTTTTTAATCTATGATGTAATTTATATTTTAACATTTTTTTATATATAAAAAAAAAACTAACCCACAAGTGGGGGTTGTAGTACATTTTAAAAAAAAAATTAAAAATTAAAAAAAATGGTATCCCACAACGGGGGTTGTGGGATATAATAAGTCCAAAAAAAAAAAAAAAAAGATATTCCACAAGAGGAGGTTGTGGCATAACAGAGAATCTGAAAAAGTATGGCATATTTGAAATCTTTTTAAAAAGTAGGGTAGAAAAATAATTTTCGATTATTTTAAGGGTAGATAAAAAAAAATCGTGTCTAGATTTCTCTCTTAAACCCTATAAAAAGGGGAGATTTTATCATTTGTAAACCAAGCTTGTTAAAGCAAGCAAGAAAGTAGAAGAAATAAAGCAAGAAATAAAGTCTTCTCTCAAATATTCTCTTCTTCTCTATTCCTCACAAAATTTCACTACAACCTTCTCCTTTTCCAACATTTAGAGTCAATTTGTGTAAAATTCACTACAGCATCCAGGTCCCTGAAAATGTGGGTACCTTTCATGGTAAATGAGAAACTATATTGGCTTATCGTCTAACAAATTTAATTGAAAAGTTAATTTTAGCTGGGAATTTCCTTACACTCATGAATAAGAGTACTAAACTCATATCTATCACTCCTTTGAACGCTTGATAACATTAACCAATAACCAACTATTAAAGAGCTTTAACTCTAAGATTGAACAGTCCTCAATCTATATCAAGAAACACTCTATAAAATAAACCCTACTTAAGTCTCTCAACAATGTCACACAATGTTTAGAATCAAGAAGAGTTTTAACTTGGATCTCATAATGATGAATTTTATAGAGGAACGAATGATTAAGTGTTGTTGTGGGAATGAATTATGGTTCTATAGGAATGATTATGAGAAAACAATTTTGAAGCATTAAGAATCTAAAAAAAACAGTGTGCATGATTCAAATCACATTAGTAGGTTGATTCGAATTCCGAATCCTTTTTTTACTTAATTGTTTCGAATCACAACTCCCTAATTGACATTCAAGATTCAAAATTACTTAGGTTATTCGAATCACTTAGATAAATTGATCTGAATCACAACTTTCTAGCTGAAATCATGGAACAAAAATCTTAGGTGATTCAAATCACCTTTTTAATTAAGCATGATTTGAACCAACATTTTTTTACCAATTAGGATGATTTGAATCACCTTATTAGGATGATTATGAATCACACAGTTTAAAAAACTTGTGATTTGAAACATGCAGCCATGATTCAAATAACATTATACCATGATTCGAGTCAAATTATCAAAACTAAGGATTTTAATAAATTTGCATGAATTTCAAAAACATGCATGTTTAAGAATTTATTTTCTATGATTCTTAAGTTATTGAGGATTATTGAGAGAGACTCATGTACATCATATCTAGTCTAAACCTAGTTTTGACATCGTTAAAAATAAACTAAGCCTAGACCTAGTTTTGAAGTCAACTTAATTCCCTTTTCTTGCTTTACACTTGTGGGAAAATAAGACAAACAAACAAAGCAAAGAAAACAAATTTCCATACATAACAAGGGTGACCATACCAAATCAATATGGAGAAATAAACAAACAAAAGGTGAACCCTTGGTTCCATATGATCCACACAGAGAACACAACTTGCAGCAAGAACATCAGATACAAAAGAAACGAGAAATTATCCACGTTTTCTTGTTCTTATTATTTAGGAAAAACAAGAGAAAGACATCAAGTGTTGTGGTATTATTACTTTGCAACTATATTAAAAATGGAGGAATATAATTATGTTGGGAATAAAAAAGTTTTGATGTCAAATGAGAAATAAATTAGTTAAATGTGGATAATTTTTTGAGGTGGAATGTGGATAATTTATATACATTTATGTGCTTAGATACATTTTTTAAAAAAATGTTCGGAGATACATTCTTTTATCGAAATATGCGAATAATTCAGTTTTTTTTTGTTTGTTTATTACATGGTCATTTTTTTTGTGGTGATCAAGGGTTCGAACCCCAAACCTTACTTATATTATGCATTGTTTCTGCCAACTGAGTTAAACTCACGATGACATATTCCATAGTCATTTATGTTTACTAATAAAGAGTGCTAACTATAAAAAATAATATTACATAGTCACTAACAAATAACAAAATTAGTCTATAGTTTTTTAGGGAACAAACCAAAATAAAATATATTAAACATTCCACCTAACACAACGAGTGTCTGGATAGAACACAAAAAGTTTAACAATAGTTACACAGCTAAAAACATGCAAACAAAACAAAAAAAGAAAAAGCTACATTCCAAAACCTAAACACTACCAAAAAATAGTCTATAGTTTGTATGAATGTAAAAAAGACAAAGCATCTAGTTTTTCAAAATTTTAATTTAAACAATAATAAACTATAGAAAAAGGATGAGCAAATTGTAATAACATATTAACACTAATTAAAAAGTTAAAAGTTGTTACTGTGCCCAACTATAATTTGTGTCTATGCCTTCACCCTATTTTGAATATGAAATTCCGTAGTTGTGTATACAAATTTTTGATGGTGTTACCTCAACCGATAATGTTATATTTTAAGACTGTACATTTGCACTCAGATTTGAACCTTAAACCTTTGTGTGCGGGGGTTTTTAATGGTATTGGACACTTTTTTTTTTTGGTCAACTTGGCATTTTGTTTTAAGATCATTAAAGAAATCCTAAACTCCCTGCACGTGTTTTGATTTGGAAATCCATCTTCTATGGATCGAGCATAGTGATTGCAAGTTGGAGGAAACAACTAAAAGATAATTAAATGTTAAAAAAAACGACTAAGACTTCAAAAAGATTAAAGAATACTAATAAGACGTAAATCCCCTTGTTAAAAAAATGAAGGGGAAAACTAAGAGTTTGATATTAGTATCGTGTCCAAGTGATCTTATTTGACAAAAGAGATTGATGAAATCAACATTTAATTATTTGTTTTTTCCTTAAAAAAATATTTAATTATTTGTTTAGGAAGGTTCCAAACCAAAAATAATAATAATTGGAGTCTTATAGTACTTTCAATTAACATAACAAGCATCTTCTCTAGCTTTTCCCCTTTTTCTTGTACTATACATTGCTTGTCATTTGCGTGTTTTTTTTTTTTGTTATTGAAGAATATGGAAGAGGTGCAACACAAGAACTTTTCATAAGGTCATCCATCCTAGTACTTTTTTTGAAGGGAAAAGCAAATAATTCAATGTTGAATATTCTATTTATTATTAGAATGATATTATTTTTTTCACATAAATTCCTTGTACCGAAAGTAATCATTTTTAGACACTTTTGGACATTGTATGTTTGAGATTTGGATTTTGGAAGAAAGAATTTATATTTTAGATAAGTGATATTTGTTGAAAAAAAAGAAATATAAGTGATATTTTAAAAAATTGAAACAACCTGATAAATAATTATATAATTAATACTTCAATCACACCTAAAAATTGTTCCAAAAAAAGTCATCTCTATTTCGAAACTCAACTCACAAACAAAACCTAAATGTGCATACATCTATTAAATAATTTGACTCTTGGTGTGTCCAAGTTTTGAAAGTTTATCCGATAACACGAATATTATTTGTTTATTTATTTATTTTTTGACGTTTGATTACACGGATTATGAAAGTCAAGTCATTGATAAAATATATTGTTTTTTGCAAGTGGGTCTATATTCAAATAGTTTATGCATTTGCCTATAGGATTCATTATAAATATGTTTAGATATTGTCACTAAATGGAAGACTAATTGAGTGCATTATTGCATATATTAATCCTTAATCAAAACAAACCATATTTGCAATTTGGTTCTTGTTGGCATTCCAATCATCTTGGCTCTATCATCATGGAGAATATTGCAGAGGATGCTCCACCAAACAACATCAATTTTGAACAACCATACAGAACTTGGTACCACTTTCAACCCCAAAAGAATTGGATGAATGGTAAAGCATTCATTGTCCATATATTGTAGTACATGTGTCAAATTTTGTAGTATTGATTCTTTCTTTTATAATTTACTGATTATATTTATATCTAACTCTTTTTTATGTATCATTTGACATGTTTTTGGACCAAAATTCAAAACCATTACCTTCATCATGCAGATCCTAATGGTATGCTTCATACTCTCAGTTATTTACTTCTTTGTCCTCAACATTATACATATGACTATAGGAAAATTAAAGATATGTCATGTTCCATATGAAATTTGATCTAATGATTAGTATAATATTTTTCTGTGTCAGGACCAATGTACTATAAAGGATATTACCATTTCTTCTACCAACATAACCCTGATGGAGCAAGCTTTGGTGTGAATAAAATGGTATGGGGTCATTCTATATCAAAAGATCTCATAAATTGGACTCATTTGAATCATGCTATTGAACCAACTTGTGCTGGTGAAACAAGTTGCTTCTCAGGCTCAGCCACAATAGTTCCAGGAGAAAAACCTGTTATATATATGTTGTATACAGGATTAATTAATGAAAAAACACACCAAGTTCAATACTTAGCTATGCCGAAGGATTTATCAGACCCTAAGTTAATAGAATGGGTAAAACACCCTCAAAATCCTTTGATGGCTGCACCTAATGGAGTTGAAGTAGGTGAATTCAGAGACCCTTCAACTGCATGGCAAGGAAAAGATGGAAAATGGAGAGTACTAATAGGTGCTCGAAATGGCGAACAAGGAAAAGCTATTCTTTACAGAAGTGAGGATTTTGTTAATTGGATTGTAGATCCTAATCCATTCTATGCAACAGAAGGTACCGGTGTTTGTGAATGTCCGGATTTTTTTCCTGTGTATATCAATAGCACAAATGGGGTTGATACATCTGTGGAAAATTCAAGTGTTAGACATGTCTTTAAGATAAGTTATTTACTAAGACGACATGATTACTACTTCATTGGGAAATATGTATCTGATTCTGATCAGGAAAATTTTATTCTTGATGAAAAATTTACTGGAACTTGGAAGGAATTGAGATTTGACTATGGTAATTTTTATGCCTCAAAGTCATTTTTTGACTATGCTAAGAACAGGAGAATATTATGGGCATGGGTATTAGAGTCTGACACCAGAGAAGATGGCATTGAAAGAGGATGGGCTGGTCTACAGGTATCCTATTCTAGCTTCGTTATTAGTTATTATACAACTATATTGTAACATGATCTAGTTAATAGTTACAAGATTTGATGAATGATTAGTGTTTATCTACAATGTAGACAATTCCAAGGAAGTTTTGGCTTGATGAAAGCGGGAAGCGATTACTGCAGTGGCCAGTCGAAGAGTTAGAACAACTACGTTACAACCAAATCAATATCACTGGAGAGACACTCCTAAGTGGATCAACTCTTGAAGTAATAGGTATCACTGCATCTCAGGTACGTAATTAAATCGATGCATGCTATGAGTTTTCTCCTATGAAGTACAGACACGAGACATGACACTAAGTATGTGTTTGTCGTGTCAAGTTAGTGTCAAACACTATTGCATGTCGGACATCAGACATGCCATCAATCTAAATTTTAGGTGACATAGGTTTTTAAATTTTGTTGATAAATCTGCTGTGATTAATTTTTAATTTAACTTTTCAAGGCTGATGTGGAAGTCTTGTTTGAGCTACCTGATCTACAAAGTGCTGAGGTGCTAGAACCAAGTGAAGTTGATCCTCAAGAACTCTGTAAAGAACAATATGCATCAAGAAAAGGTATGATAGGGCCATTTGGCTTGCAAGCTTTAGCATCAATAGACCAGACAGAGAGGACTACAATATCTTTCCGAATATATAGAGTTGGCGATGAATATAAATGCTTGATGATAAGTGACCAGACCAGGTAATTTTTTTACTGTACTGTTCAAAGATATTCTGCAATGCATACATTTCATTTTGCTAAGACAATGAGCATGTGATACTATAGCTCATGAAATTATGTTGTGCACACTTTACAGATCTTCGTCTTCAATGAGGAAGGGCCTTGAAAAACCAATATATGCAACTATATTTGACATTGATCCCAATATCAAAACGATTTCACTAAGAAGCTTGGTATGTTTATTTGTCATCATCATAAGTGTTGTTCATTTTTCCTTTATCATATGCTTGCTAGTTTGATGTATATGAGGTGTTAATATGCAGATTGACCGGTCCATTATAGAGAGTTTTGGAGATGGAGGGAAAGTTGTGATAACAAGTAGAGTGTATCCCTTGTTGGCTATAGAGAAAGATGCACATCTTTTTGCATTCAATGATGGAAGTCAGAGTGTGGTTATCTCAAAGCTTGATGCTTGGAGCATGAGGCAAGCAGAGTTTGAGAATGAACAAGCATAATATAGCTAAAAAGAATCTGAAAAATCTTACAACATTTATTTAAGATAATTTGTATGTGATGTATGCAGGAAATAATTTTTGTGTGCTGTTTGCTGGAAATAATTTGTGTTCTTTTCTTGTGTATTGTTTTTTTGGTTTGTCAAAGAAATAAATAAGTCAACTTTCATTGGAATATCATGGATTAATTATTTCCAAGCCATCTTGAGTGCAAGGTTGTGGTGTTTCAATCTCTTGATCATTTAATTGGACATGTTTATTTACTTAGAAATTGAAACATGAAACATGTTTATTTTTCTTTTTTGAGTGGGGGTGGAGATATTGAGCAATAATTTTTTTCTTGGGATCCATCACTTTTGGAGGCCCAGCTCGGTTGAACTCTTTGTACTCTCCAAAGGACAGCCCTGGATGTGAGTTTGGGTTATTGGATGCATTTTCAAAGTAGGAGACATTTTGTTGATTTTGGATACATGGAGGAATGCCACCATTTTGCAAGTAGTTGGACCAAGAATTATTGTGATTGGGTTCATTGGCAAATGAAATGTGTAGAAGAAAAAAATTAAAAAGAGATAAAATTAATTGGTCAAATTTAGACTATATCTGGATGAGAAATTATAATAGATTGAAATGGTTCATCACTTGTTTATTTTCAAATTGCATTTTATAAGAAATAAAAACAAGTAAATAGCCGTTGAAATCTAAACGTTGTACAATGGTAAAAAAAATTGTGTTTCATATTTCAAAAGCTTGTTTTCAAAATATTTGTAAAAGCTAGTTAATAAAAATAATGTAAAAAAAATGAAAAGCAAGTTGAATAGAATCGGTTCCATTCTTGGTCGCGCTTCCAACAAATGCTACTACGGGAGGGGATTGTCTCCATCCAGTGACTTTTTGCTCATGTGTGATCATGACCATCTATTAAATAGGTGAGATAACATGTTTTAATATTAAAAAAGGAGAGAAAATATAATTAATGATGGTATTTAATGAGCGCAGAAAACTGGAGAATTTCTCACCGGAGAGGATCCTCTCCCTGCTGCTACTACTACCATCTTAATTAGTGGTGTCCATACTGACACACAGTGGCACGCGTTGGCAATACTACAATCGATATTTGTGCTCTTAGGTCATCTTAGATTTTATTTGTTTTAGACGAATCATGTGTTTAAGAAATGAAATATATTTGATCTTCAAAATATTCAAATATTATTAAAAAAAACTTAAAAGCACCTTTGGTTCCCCTATTTAAAATTAAAGGTTTTCTCTCCCTATTTTAAAAATCAGTTTTTTGGTCCCCAATTTTTTTTTTGGGAATTTTGGTCCTCCATCTTATTTTATAGTCATTTTTTATGACCTTATGACATGACATCGCATATTATGAATATTTTTTATGACATTGATATTTTATGTAGTTTAAAAAGTGTTGTCACATCATAAACGAATATGTCACATCATAAAAAATAGATATGAAATCAAAATTTAGAAGAAGTTTTTTTTAAAAATAAAAGGATAAAAAAACCATTTTTAAAATAGGGGGATCAAATGTCATTTAAAAAAAATGAGGGCACCATTTAAACTTAAAAAATATTTGGTGGACACAAAAATATTCTTAAAAATTACTAATTTGTTTTGTATAACTCATAATAAACTAAAGAGCATTTTCCACCAATAAAGAAATAAACTAAAGAGCATTTATATTTGGACACCTCTCTCCTCCCTCCTCTCTCTCTCCTCCCTTCTCTCTCACTCTCTCTCATCCTCTCTCCCTCTCTCCCTCTCTCTCTCACACTCTTTCTTTTCCCTCTTCTCTCTCCTCCCTTCTCTCTCACTCTCTCTCTCTCTCTCTCTCTTCATCTCTTCCTTTCTCTCTCACTCTCTTCCCCCTCTCTCTCTCAAAAATAAAGTAAAATAAATAAAAGAGTGAGAATATCATGAAAGAGAGTATGTTATGATCATTTTTTTCAATGAGTCTTTGAAATTCATAAAATCTTTTAAAATATTTTGAAATTCATCAAATCATTTCAAATCCTTTAAAATCTTACTAGTTAAATCCATTGAAATCCAAATAGTAAATCTCGATAGTCTTTTAAAATCATCAAAGTCATTAAAATCATGTAAAGTCTTTTAAAATCCTTAAAACTTTTTTAAACAAAAATTGTCCTTTAAAATCCTAATCCAATACACCCCTAATAAATTTAATTTGTAAGTGAAGTAAAAAATTTGTCATGTGGACCAAAACACCCTGCTCGGTGTTTGGTTTAAGAACTCCATGTTCTACGGATCGAGCATACCAATTGCAAGTTCTAGGAAACAACTAAAAGATACAGTAAATGTTTAAAAAACGACCCAAGACTTTCAAAGAATGATGTATCCTAATAAGACTTCAATTTTCTTTTACTGTTAATATTTAAATATTGAAAGGAGCCTATCTTTTGCTATTTTTTTTTTTAGAGAGGAGCCTATCTTTTACTTGTTTTTCTTTTTTTGAGGGAAGGAGCCTATCTTTTACTTGTTGAATATTATAAAGATATCCATGTTACATAACAGGAATAATGCAAGTCAAGTCATTGATAAAAATATATTCTAATAGTTTATGCATTTGCCTATACCTATAATATGGTATGATCTTTTCACTAAAGCGAAGACTAATTGAGTGCATTATTGCATATATCAGTCCTTGATCAAACTAAACCATATATCCAATCTGGTTATTGTTGACTTTCCAATAATCTTGGCTCAATCATCATGGAAAACATTACAAAGGATGCATCCCCAATCAGTATCAATTCTGAACAACCATACAGAACTTGGTACCACTTTCAGCCTCTGAAAAATTGGATGAATGGTAGATTATCTAAAGCACCATTGTCCATTTACTTTTTGTACATGTGTAAATGTTATATCTAACTCTTTTATGTATTATTTGACATGATTTGCTGACCAAAATTGAAAACCATCATCTTCATCATGCAGATCCTAATGGTATGCTTCATACTCTCAAGCTATTTATTTTATGAGAAATGCTAGCAACACACATTCTAACACACACTTTTCAACACACTCTCTTTGATTGGTTAAAATTCATATGGGACCCACCAAATTTATATGGGACCCACATGATTTGGTGGGACTCATGTGACTTTTAACCAATCAAAGAGAGTGTGTTGAAAAGTGTGTGTTAGAATGTGTGTTGCTAGCATTCCTCCTATTCACAATTTCTTCTCATAACCAAACACGTCTTGAAAAATATATTGTAATAACTACTGGTTTAATGAACATCATATGTTTCTATCAAAAATTTTAAGAATCTCTTTTGTTTAACTTCTTTGTAGTCTTCAAGCATAACTTAAGTCGTTGAGTCAAGACATCTAAAATAGTTTGAAAATGAGGTCTCATTTTCAAACACAGCCTACAAACGTAACATATTAACAATTAATGTCCCATTCACCTTGTAAAAAGTATTTTCTATTTTCATTTCCTAAAGTAGTATGTATTCATTTTAATGTTAATAAGAAGATGTGAGACTCTTGAAACCAGAACACAAATTAGCTAGGGACTACAATGTTACCCTTCAATTGTGCCTGTTCCATAATCCAACCATTTCTACAATGTGCTCATGAATTCAATCAACTGTTTCTTCTATCTGTCCTTGAATTCAATCCTCATTCCCTCTCTTTTTTGCCTGTGACAGGACCAATGTACTATAAAGGAGTTTACCATTTATTCTACCAATATAACCCTGATGCAGCAACATTTGGTCATGAAAAAATGGTCTGGGGTCATTCTGTATCAACTGATCTCATAAATTGGACACATCTAAATGATGCTATTGAACCAAGTATACCTGGTGACATAAACAGTTGTTGGTCAGGCTCAGCCACTATACTCCCAGGTGAAAAACCTGCTATGTTGTATACAGGAATTGATGAAAATAGACACCAAGTTCAAAATTTAGCCATGCCAAAGAATCTATTTGATCCTTACTTAAGGGAATGGGAAAAACATCCTCAAAATCCTTTGATGACTCCACCTAGTGGAGTTGAAGTCGGTGAATTCAGAGACCCTTCAACTGCATGGCAAGGAAATGATGGAAAATGGAGGGTAATCATTGGTGCTCAAAACGGTGAAGAAGGAAAAGTTATTCTTTACAAAAGTGATGATTTTATTAATTGGACTGTAGATCCTAATCCATTCTATGCAACAGATGATACTGGTGTTTGTGAATGTCCAGATTTTTTTCCTGTGTATATCAATAGCAGAAATGGGGTTGATAAAACTATGGAAAATTCAAGTGTTAGACATGTCTTGAAAATAAGCTATTTTCGTAGACATCTTGACTTCTACTTTATTGGAAAATATGCATCTGATTCTAATCAGGAAAAATTTATTCCTAATGTAAATTATACCGGAACTAGCAAAGACTTGAGATTTGACTATGGCCTTTTTTATGCTTCAAAGTCATTTTTTGACAATGCTAAGAACAGGAGAATATTATGGGGATGGGTAGAAGAGTCTGACTCCGAACAAGATGGCATTGAAAGAGGATGGGCTGGTTTACAGGTATTTTATTTTAGTTTTGTCATAAGATTTTTATTTTTGTTATAATTTGCGTAAGGTTTGCAATCTCGATCTGGACCGCCATACCAAGGTTTAATAAAAGGTCTGCGATGTCAATCTGGACCGTGATGCCAAGATTTAAGAAAAGGTTTGCGATCTCGATTTGGATCACGATACCAAGATTTAAAAAGAGGTCAGCGATCTCACTCTGGAATGCAATACCAAGGTTTTTTGTATCTACACAAACATAAATGAGTGCAGTTGATGTTGCATCAACCACATTTGACTACAACTATCGCAAATATTAAGAATTGGCATGTGGCTGCAACTGCGATTTAAAACCTTGCGCCATCCGTTATACAATTATATTGTAGAATGGTCTAGATAATAGTTACAAGATTTGATGAATGATTATTGTTTCTCTGCAATGTAGACAATTCCAAGGAAGTTTTGGCTTGATAAAAATGGGAAGCAATTACTGCAATGGCCAATTGAAGAGTTAGAAAAACTTCGTGGCAATCAAATCAATATCACTGGAGAGACACTCATAAGTGGATCAACTCTTGAAGTAAAAGGTATCACTGCATCACAGGTACCTAACTAAACTAATGCATGTTCTGTGTTTTTTCCTATGAAGCACGAACACGGGACATGACACTTATATTAACACATAAACACTTATAAAAATAAACGATTAAATGTAATTAACGATATGTGTCGCTGTCATGTCATTGTCAAATACTAACACGTGTCACTGTCAGACACGCCAGCCGTTGATCTGAACGGTTGGTGTTACATAGATTTTTTTTTTCTTCATATTTTGTTGATAAATCTGTTGTAATTAACTTTTCAAGGCTGATGTGGAAGTCTTGTTTGAGCTACCTGATCTACAAAGTGCTGAGGTGCTAGAACCAAGTGAAGTTGATCCTCAAGAACTCTGCAAAGAACAATATGCATCAAGAAAAGGGATGATAGGGCCATTTGGTTTGCAAGCTTTAGCATCAATAGACCAGACAGAGAAGACTACAATATCTTTTCGGATATATAGAATCGCGGATCATTATAAATGTTTGATGATAAGTGACCAGACCAGGTTATTTTTTTACACTCCAAACTTATTCTGAACTGCATACATTTCATTTTTCAATGACATTGAATCTCTCTTTGAAGTATCCAAATTTTCTTCATCCACATTGTTGATATAACCGTTATAGATAGAACTCGGAAGTCATGGATAAGAGAAAGTCCTAGAAAGTAAAATAGAAATTGTACTGATAATGAGAATATTGATTATATTAAGACGTACAACGAGACTTATATAATCAATGAGAACAACTAATTAACTTCTAACTAGTGTAACTAATTTGTAACTAACTTTATATCTCTAATATGATCTCAACCATGAACGATTAAATTTTATCAAATGATCGAGATCGTTAAACTGCATGAGTGCATTTCTTTTCCTGCAGAAAATTTGAGTATGTGATTGAGACTAGAGCTCATCAATTTAAGTTGTGTACACTTTACAGGTCTTCATTGAGGCAGGATCTTAAGAAACCCATATATCCAACTATCTTTGACATAGATCCCGATCTCAAAACAATTTCACTCAGAAGCTTGGTATATTTTTTTATTTTTTTTTACCATAAGTGTTCTTCATTTTTCTGATTATGTGAATCCTAGTTTTATATACATGAGGTGTTAATATGGCAGATTGACCGGTCCATTATTGAGAGTTTTGGAGATGGAGGGAAAGCTTGCATAACAAATAGAGTTTATCCCTTATTGGCTAAAGAGAAAGATGCACATCTCTTTGTATTCAACAATGGAAGCCAAAATGTGGTTATCTCACAACTGAATGCTTGGAGCATGAAGCAAGCAGAATTTAAAGTGGAAAGCAGTATATAGCTGAAAAGAACTTGGAAAATTATACGTTTCTTCAGTATAATTTGTATGTGTTGTATGCAGGAAATAATTTGTGTTATTACTCTATCCGTCTCATTTGAGCTGTTGATTTTAATGGTAAAATGTGTATCATTTACTAAAATACTTTATTAATTATAGTTAGTGTAAAAGTTAAAATGATTGAAATGCAATAAATAAAGGTATGTTAGTAGAAAAAGAAATGTTGTATTAGTATTATAAAATGGACAAATAATTTGAGACAATGAAAATTAGAAAAGAAGATAGTTAATTTGAGATGGATGTAGTATTTTAATTAACGGATTATATTGTGTCAATTTTGCAATATCATGGTCTTTTATGTCGCCTCAAGTTCGATTTGCCTTAGATATATTAATTTGAGCTGGTTATAATGCATAATAAACTAAAAATGATGTCTAGTTGGCAGATTGCAATATGCAGTAGTCGGAGTTGATATTGGCTAGAAACAAGTGACTCGTTATTGGAAAGAGATAATTTTAAGAAATAAATTAAGTTGCTAGAGAGCATATTGGCTAGAAACAACTTCGAGAAGATTTATAGTGGTGGATCTATTGACAACAATGTCAATATTTTTATGTCAGACATCGTGATCGAGATTTGAACTCTGACTTCTTCTCTTATATGTGTGTGAAAGTTTCTAATGGTTACTGTCTTTTTTTGAAGGAATTTCTAATGGCTACTGCCTTGCTTGAAGGAGTTTCTAAATATTGAAAGAGTTTATAATGGCTGCTGTCACTTGATAGTCCTAAAATCGAACCTCCACACTCTCTGAGTCTCATGAGTCAAGATATTATCTATTTTTATTTTTTTCATTTTTTTATTTATCAAAGTTTTAAAAATACAACAATTCGTTTGAAAACAAAATAAATACAATAATGTGACATTTGAAGTATTTTCAAAATTTTGTTTAAAAAAATATATATTTACATTTAAAAATTATCTAATACTCATGAAGAGTAAAAAAAAAACAATGGAGAAAGTAAATGCAAAGGATTCTAATTCCATTGTTATGTTTTTACTCGGGACATTATAGGTAATATTTTGAATTATTAAATTAAAATTATAATTGATTTTTTATTAGTTCCACTCTATTCTAATCCATAACATAACATTATCTAAATCGATTTCCGTGGAAACAATGTGAGGGAGCAAAGCATGAATACTCTCCACTTCTACACCCCCCACTCCTTCATCAACCTCAAACCAAAACCAAAACCAAAACCCCAACCTCGTATCCAATGTTGTTCCAACAACAACATAATCGACATCGACATGGTAAAAACAAAACAAGGAACCTACGAACAAAAACAGAACAAAGTCTGTGTCCTCTGGGACCTCGACAACAAACCACCACGCGGACCACCCTACAACGCCGCAGTCTCACTCAAAAACCTCGCCGAACGCTTCGGCGACGTCACCGACATCTCCGCTTACGCCAACCGCCACGCTTTCATTCATCTCCCTCAATGGGTTCTCAACCAACGCCGTGAACGTAAAAACCTCGACATCCTCGAACGCAAAGGTATCATCAATCCACCTGAACCGTATGTATGTTCTGTCTGTGGTAGGAAATGTAAAACTAACTTAGATCTTAAGAAACACTTCAAACAGCTTCATCAACGTGAGAGACAGAAGAAGCTGAACCGTTTGAATTCGTTGAAGGGGAAGAAGAGGCAGAAGTATAAGGAGAGGTTTGTGAGTTGTGATGGGAAGTATAATGATGCTGTTAGGGAGATTTTGAAGCCGAAAGTTGGGTATGGTTTGGCTTCGGAGTTGAGGAGAGCGGGGGTGTTTGTGAAGACTGTGGAGGATAAGCCTCAAGCTGCTGATTGGGCTTTGAAGAAGCAGATGATGCATTCTATGAGTAGAGGGATTGATTGGTTGTTTTTGGTTTCTGATGATTCGGATTTTAGTGAGATGTTGAGGAAGGCTAGAGAGGCTAATTTAGGGACTGTTGTTGTTGGGGATGTTGATAGGGCTTTAGGGAGGCATGCTGATTTGTGGGTGCCTTGGAATGCTGTTGAGAATGGTGAGGTTATGGATATGGATTTGGTTCCAAGGAATAGGGATAGAAGAAGAACATCAACAACGACGACGACAGCAATGGATGATTTTGGTGATGTGTTGTTTTTTCACGAGGGCGAGGAAATGGAAGAAGATTTTATGTTGGAGTACAGCGACGATGAGGATTTTGATGAGGATTCTGATGAAGAAGATGAAGATGGGTTTTATATTTATTGATTCTTTTGTAAATGAAGCTAAGGTTGACGTGAAATCGAGGTTTAAGAATCAATTACTACTCAACTAGAGGTTGAGTGATGTTAAATTGAGCTATGTAGCACTACTACTTCAGATTGAAGACATGTCTAGTGACCGACACTAATACATTGATTACATTATTAAGTTACTTTTGTTTTCTTGAATTATTATTGTGTCTTGTTTGTGTCGGTGCTTCATAGAAATTGAGGGATTGGGTTATACTGTAATGTTGTTTGTTATATATGAAGTATATTCGACTTTTAAGGTTTGCCATGCTTTGCATACTTTGACAAAATGAAGAAAAAAGTTAAATTTACTTTGTGATGGCTGCCGTTTTATTCCGTTTTATTCACCATCCTGCTAAAGCTAGTACTGCTTGAGATTCAGGATTGCAAAGCACGGACACTCCTCGGATTAGGCGTGTCCTGGTGTTGGACACGTGTCGTGTCTGACACCAACACTTGTAATTACACCGAATTATGTGATTTTTTCAAATTATTAGCTGTGTCGGCGTGTTAGTGTCCGTGTCCGTATCCGTGCTTCATAGGCAACAGTACATCTCTCCTATGAATTATTTCATTTTTGTTTAACTTTGCATATATGGATTGCAGTTTGGCGTGGCCATTGAAGTTTCAAACTTTAAGGGATATGTAGTCTACAATGAAGTATTTAGTAGAGTTAGTCAATGAAAATAATATTGACTTGATTGTATTTTTTGTTCTATCTAGTTGGATTTGATTCTTATATTATAAATAATCGGTTCAGGAAAACTTTCAAATTTGTAGATTGAAATAGAAAAAAGAAATTACAGTTAGTTAAGAAGAAGTGCACTTGAGGTGCTAGGTCAGTGGTAGTTACTTAGTCTTGTAACCTCAAGTTGCAGAGTTAAAATCCCTTGGGTGATGGTTGTAAAATGTTCATTAGGGCCACTTTACTTAGTAGAATTTCCCCCTTCCCCATTTTTTTTAAGTAGTTTAGAAGAAGCATTTTCTAAGAAAGTTCTCTCAATAAGTTAGAGCAGAATTGAAATGGGATATTCACATAAATATAACAAGTATTTTCTACTGAATTTTATGAACATGATAATTAAATATGAAATCTGAGGTTTATCTAAGGTGTAGCTTCCAGGATGGGCAGGGTATTTAGATTATAGAATTATGAGTCAGTGTTTTGCTAGTTAAAGATATATGAATACTGAATTTCAAAATGGAAAGATGGGGATCATCAAGTGCATTATTGCATTAGTCCTTAAACAACCCAAATCACTTGGAATCTGGTTCTCGACAACATTCCCATAACCTTGGCACTCTCATCGTGGAGAACATTACAAAGGGTGCATCCCCACACAACAGCAAGTCTAGCAAGAACAGGATACCTGAAAAACAGCCTTTATAAACCAGGTATCAGTATCACTTTCATCCCCCACAAAATTGGATGAATGGCATTGGCCGCAGCAGTCATTGTCAAATTACTTTAAGCATGCATGCTCGTTTTAGGTCTACAAGTATCTGTTCCTTCTGTTACTTTAAGACTTTCAATCATTTATTTACCTCTTGTTGACAACATCCTAGTCTTTCTAGAGGAAAATGACTGCTGTTACTCTTCATACTACATGAATTTGCTCTATTCCTTGCTATACTATCCACTGTGTATCATCTAACGATTAGTTTTGATTTATGTGGGAACTTTGGCAATGTGGGACTCGAAGGCAACAGTAGAGTTGAATTTGATTTTATGTACACCAGGACTACTATTTTGTTGGTAAATATGGCTCTGATAGGGAAAACTTTATTCCTGATGTAAAATTTAGAGGAACTTGTTCAAACATAAGGTTCGACTATGGTAGATTTTATAGTTTGAACTTTGAAGTCATATTTTACTGTGCCAAAAACTGGAGAATATTATGGGCATGGATGAGCAAGTCTTTCACCAAACTAGATGACATCCAAAAAGGATGGGCTGGTGTACAGGTATATTAGCTCCATGACTCTCTACTTGTAACTTTATGGCTATCCTCATATACCAACGTGATTTATATGTATTAAGATGTAGGAAAAATCATGCTGGTGAATAGAGAATATTTTTGTGAAATTCGAGACGATTCCAGGGCATGCTTGGCGATAAAAGAGGGAAGCAATTCTTACAGTGGCCAATTGAAGAGGTAGACACACTAGTATGACAGGAGAGATACTCGTAGGTGGATCCACTCTTGAAGTCACATGTATCACTGTATCACAAGTAAACTGGAGCCTCTACTTCCTCTTAATTTATATTTTATGCATTTTAACAGCAAGTACAGTATCGATGGTGATTTCTTTTAAAACTCTAAGGCCGATGTTTAAGTTTTGTTTGAGCTAGCTGAACTGGAAAGTGTGGAGTGACTTCATCTGAGTGAGGTAGATCCCCAACTACTATGTAGCAAAGAGTATGCATCAAGAAGTGGAATAATTGGGCCATCTGGTTTGTTAGCTTTAGTTTCAGAGGATCTCACAGAGTAGACTGCATTGTTTTTCCGAATATATAGAATTCCCAACAGTAAATATGTATGATGCTCTGACATGCAGTGATTGTAGCAGATTGTTTCTGACATTCTCCAAATTTATTTCTCACGCATATATTTGGCATTTCAACGAGATTGAATTTCCGATACAGGTAGTGACGTGCTAGTTTGATATATATATAATATATATATATGGGGTGTCAATATGCAGATTGGTCGGTCTATTGTTCACTGGCAATTGACTATGATTCACATCTTTATGCATTCGACTGTGAACAGTGAAAGAAGCCAGGGTGTGATTGATGATCTCGTAACCGAATGCTTGGAGCATGAAGCAACCAGAGTTTGGCCTAGAAGGATTAGGAGAATCACAGAGTATTTTATTCACGAGAAGTGTTTACAATACATTTTCATGACATTCTTTTTAGTACACACTATTATTAGGTGAAATCTTGTGGCTCTCAATACTTTAGGAATGTCCATGATCAATTTTTGGAAAGCTATTCCGTCAAAAACAAAAAACTTTTGGAATAAGGCAAGTGTTTGTTTATGTATATTAAAACATCTATTTTAACTAAGACACTTTAGAATCGATGACACTTGTATTCTATTTAAATATGTTTTTTTGTGTGTCTATTCTATTTAAATCTTTATTTCCCCATATTTCTCACTTTCACTTTCTCTTCTTAGATTCTGTCTCTCTCAAATATTAGAGAAAAGTTGGTTTTGTGCAATTTTCTATTTGTAAGTTAAGTCTGCAGTTTTAATTTAAAACAATTTGGATTAAACACCCCTAATTTAGAGCTTGAAGAAGAGATCAAGAGAAGATATATGTGATGGGTGGATATTAAATTCTCATGTCCATGCTCAATACGTATTTCAGACAACCAAAATTAATATCAAGTTTTGTTGATTAGGAAACATATTTCAGTTTACTTTATTATTCCTTTTTATTTGAAAAGAAAATAAAAATTGTTTTCATAATCAAATTAAAGTTTGGTGTTATGAAACTTTAGAACAATTACAAGACATTATTTTCTCAATTCAAATTTCAAAATCTCTTGAAGGATAGCTTTGCCGTCATTGAATCTCTAAGGTTGTTAAGTTGCATGTAGAGGATATTCGGTTCATGAAAAATAATCTAAGAGCTGTCACGGGTAGGTATAATGCTATAGTTTTAATTTTCAATTATTAGATTAATCAGTTTCATTATCTTACGGCCTAAAACTCTAAATCATGTGCCCACGTTGCTCTGCTCACGTGTGGTTGCTGAGCTTTTTATTTTTTGCAACATCAATTATTACTATTTCTTAGTATTCCTCACAAGACTTGAACATTTTAAATTATTAATTAGAAGACTTAAAGTTGATACTTCGCAAACAACAATTATTGAAGTAACATTTCACGTGAGAGAACGATGAAATCAACTGTGAAATGTTTGTTTAGAGAGGGAGATCAAGATATTCCCTGTTAACAAATATATAAGGCAATACTAACAAGTTTGCAAGTCTAAGTGAATAATATTTTAAAACACAGCATCATATTTTAATAAAAAATAGTTTTGGTGAGGAAAAAATATTTAAATGTGCTTATGGACTTCTTATTTACCGTCTAACCGAACTCCGGATATCAGAACTCCTTTCTCTTGAGACTTTGGTCCATTTAACTATATGGTTGGATTTGATCTAAAGCTGGTGCAATGTCCTGTTTTACCAAAAATAAAATGGTTTCTTTTAATTGAATACTTGTGACCACCTAGCTACACTTACTATAACAAGAACTAACTGTTGCAACAAGCAAAAAGATTTCCACAATTGTATATTGAACATATTATAGTATTTAAAACAGAAAACCTAATAAAATATATCAAATTCAAGACTTCTAAACTTTTTAATATAATTTCTTGCTGGATTTAACCAATTGGTGTTTTTAGAATTAAAATTTAATTGGTTTTATATTTGTCTCCAAGAATCATTATTCCTATCTGGTCCTCTTGTCACAAAGTGACAGATCAGTATGAATATATTAACCATTTGATTGATCTCATAGAACTAAAATCAAAAGCCATCTTGCTTTTGTTGATCTTTCACTTCTCCTTCATTCTTGCACCATGAAAAACTTTGCAGCACAACTATTACTTGTGCTTATTTCTTTTCTGTTAAACAGTAGAAATGGAATTGAGGCATCAACATATAGTAACAATATTGATCCTATCAAGTACAGGATACCTAAAGAACAACCATACAGAACTTCTTATCATTTTCAGCCCCCACAAAATTGGATGAACGGTATTTTCTTCACCAAGCTATGACAAATTATTTTTAGCACTGATGTTTTGTTGATCAACTAGTATATCTTTTAATTATTTTGGTACCTTTTGTTATAAACCATTGATAAGGCTAATTATTTTCTCTTTCAATTTATATGTTTTTGTTGAAGAAAATTGATAGTGGATGTCTTCTTCATTATGCAGATCCAAATGGTAATAATCCACTAACTTTATTTATCTATCTTTTATTATTATTTATTTAAACTATTTACTTTTTTCCTCAGCAAATCATTGAAGTATAACTAATAACTATCTATCAGAGAGAGAATCAAAACTGTTATGTTGCTTCCCGGTTGCATTTAAACTTTGAGCTATATTGATAAACAACTTAATTAAGCGAGAACAACATAAGTGCATATCATATAATGCTTATGTATATTGTTCAGTTCAAGAAGGAAACCGAACTAAACTGCTATAGAAGTTCGACCTGAACCGAACTGGTATAAAGACTTGTTACACTGGTTTTGTGGTTCTCAACCGAACTGGAACTACCTTAACAGAAAAGTTAATAGTACTTTTTTGAACCAAGTAAAACTGTTTCAAATTGCTATTATTTAATCACAACTAAGTAAAACTGTTTTCGTGTTAGTTATAAATTGTTTCCATGAGCTCTTCTTTCAAAGAGTCTCAAAAGTGTTTATACTGGTAGATAAGCTCAAGTCACTCCAAACAGGAATCAAATGGCTTATTCAAGCATTAAAGCATTCTTTCTTTGTATATGTTATCCAAATGACTTGTGTTGATTTATAATTTACCTTTTTACAGCCCCTATGTACTACAAAGGTGTATACCACCTTTTCTACCAACATAATCCACTTGCAGCAACATTTGGTGATATAATTGTATGGGCTCATTCTGTATCCTATGATCTAATTAATTGGATTCATCTCAACATTGCTCTTGAACCAAGTGGGCCTTATGACATCAACAGTTGTTGGTCAGGTTCAGCCACTATACTCCCAGGTGAAAAACCTGCTATTTTGTACACAGGAATTGATCACAATAAGAACGAAGTTCAGAACTTAGCTATACCAAAGAATCTAACAGACGCTTTCTTAAGGGAATGGGAAAAACACCCTCAAAATCCTGTGATGACTCCACCTAGTGGAGTTGAAGAGGATAACTTTAGAGACCCTTCAACTGCATGGCATGGAAAAGATGGAAAATGGAGGGTAATCGTCGGTGCTCAAAATGGTGATGAAGGGAAAACCATTCTTTACCAAAGTGAGGATTTTGTTAATTGGATAGTGAATCCAAATCCATTTTTTGCAACAGATAATACTGGAGTGTGTGAATGTCCAGACTTTTTTCCTGTGTATATCAATAGTACTAATGGGGTGGATACATCTGTGGATAATTCAAGTGTTAGGCATGTTTTGAAGATAAGCTATCTAAGAAAACAGCATGACTACTATTTTCTTGGTAAATATGTTTCTGATAAGGAAAACTTTGTTCCTGATGTAGAGTTTACAGGAACTAGTAAAGATTTAAGGCTTGACTATGGTAAGTTTTATGCTTCGAAGTCATTTTTTGATTATGCTAAGAATAGAAGAATATTGTGGGGATGGGTGAATGAGTCTGACTCTACACAAGATGATATAGAGAAAGGATGGGCAGGTTTACAGGTAATTTATTGTAATTCCATGTTCAGCCTTATAATTTTAGTTAGTACTCGATTACGTTACATCCTTAAAAATGTAGAACCGTGTCAACTTAGTCTCTCACATTATCAATATTCGGAAATTATCCTTGGAATTGGAAAATGTTAATCAGACACGCCAATCTGTCGGGATTTGCTATCAAATTCATTGTGCACATTATTCTTTTAGTTTCAAATACATCTCCGACATTACCAACTTAATGTCATTATAGTTCCTGCAAGTACCAACAGACTGACAAATCTTATTAATATTTTGCATTTTGAAGGTTCATTTGGAAATATCGTTAATGTATGAGACTATGTTGATACAATCTTATAATTTCAAGGACCAAATTGGATATTTAGTTTTAAGATATGGTCAATGTGAAAGTGTATCATATTGGTGAATGATTATATATAGTTGTTTGGTAATGTAGACAATTCCAAGGCAAGTTTGGCTAGATAAAAGTGGGAAGAGATTGATGCAATGGCCAATTGAAGAAATAGAAAATCTAAGACACAAACAAATCAGTATTACTGGAGAGAAACTTCAGGGTGGATCAACTCTTGAAGTCTCAGGCATCAACGCATCACAGGTAAGTAAATTGCTGCAACATATTTCCAAATATTTATCAATAAATTTTATGAGAAAATACATCATCAATGATAATCATTTTTCGATTTGAATTTTAAGGTTGATGTAGAAGTGTTGTTTGAGCTACCTGAACTAGAAAGTGGTGAGTGGTTAGAAGATCCAAGTGAAGTTGATCCCCAACTACTATGTAGCAAACAATATGCATCAAGAAGTGGCAAAATAGGACCATTTGGTTTGTTAGCTTTAGCTTCAAAGGATTTGACAGAAAAAACAGAAGTGTCTTTCCAAATATTTAGAGCTTCAAATAGATATTTATGTCTAATGTGCAGTGACCAGAGCAGGTTATTTCCAATATTCTCTAATTTAATTTGCATTGTATAAATTTCACTTTTCAATGAGATTGAGTTTCAACCTCGTATAGACTATAGCGAGGGATTTTGATTCTCATAAGTTAATGTAGTTATCAATCTCGATCATTTGATAACAAACAAACAGTTTGTATTTGAAGATGTGTATTTACGAACTATTGGATCTTCATGCAATGGTCGAGATTCCTTCAATACGCGCATGTGTGCTTTTCCTGATTGCAGGAAATTCTAGTCTTAAAGCTTATGAAACTAAGTTGTGTACACTTTACAGGTCTTCATTGCGAAACGACCTTGATAAAACCACATATGGAACAATCTTCGACATAGATCGTAATCTCAAAACAATTTCACTTAGAAGCTTGGTAAGACTATTAGTCATAAGTGTTTTTTTTTTTATGATAATGCACATGCTAGTTTGATATATAATATGAGGTGTTAATATGCAGATTGACAGGTCCATTATTGAGAGTTTTGGAGATGGAGGAAAAGTTGTCATAACAAGTAGAGTTTATCCTTTATTGGCTATAGAAAAAGATGCACATCTTTATGTGTTCAACAATGGAAGCCAAAGTGTAGTTATCTCAAAATTGAATGCTTGGAACATGAAGCAAGCAGAGATAGGCCATGAGGGAAATGTAAATTGTGCTTAAGAAGGATATGGAGATTAAGGCAGCATTTATTTATTTTGAGATGTGAGTTTTTTGTTTTTCCTTCTTTATTATTGTATGTATCTATCTCTGCAGAGCATTGAGCTTATCCACCATATTTGATAAATAAGTCTAATCCAGTGTGTCAATTTCCCTTCCAAGGTAGTGTATCTAATTTGGTCCCTCAATTTTGAGTGCTCACATCAACTTAATCTCCTATTTTTAAAATATATAGTTCTTGACTTACCAAAACGCTGATCAAGTTAGTCCTTTTGTTAGTTTCAGTCTGGGTGGCCCCAACATAAAGCAAGTAAAGCTAGCACTTAAGGCTGGTACTTTTTTTTATCATTTACTCCTCTCTTCCAAATATATGCAAAAGTTATGCAAAGAAACTACTCTAAATTATACACTAAACTTTTTTTTATTAATTTTGTTTATATTTAAGGGTCTTGTTAACTACCAAAATAGAAATAATTGGTAAATTTTAAGTTGAAAATGTTACTTTTCAAAATTTCATTGCATTAAAAGCACCATTTCCAAGACAAATTTTTTCCTTTGGTATCCTTAATAAGTGCTCTTAGAGCACTTGTTAACATTTTCCTATATTTAATACCAGAAGACTACTCTAGAGCTATGGATCAAATTCTCGACTGTTCACCTAATGCTGCGGCAATTTCTAGATTGTTCTAATAATGTTTAGATTATAAGTTGTTGGAGCAATTTTCGAATACTTGAAATTGTTGTTGCATCTGTTGAATAATTGAATTATTCCTGCAAAAATAAACCTTAAATACACAAAAAATTAATTTTGTTAGATGAAAAATTAGGCTGGGTCGAAAAATTGATTACTCTTTTTAAGACGTTTCGCGACTCTATTTCAATGGTGCAGTAGCTCTTCCTTACCTCGTAATCTCTGGAGTCAAAGAGCCTTTCAAACTTGAATATAAGTATATTTTACACAGAGAACTCACTCAACCAACACCCCACAAAATACCATCTCAGACTACATTTCTCAAAAAAAATAATTTAGTAAACATGCGTCACGAAAAATTATTCCTCAACATTATCTTTTGTTCGGTTTTTTATTTTTTTGGAAATTAGACAAAATAGTAAAGCTATTATAAAATCACACATATAAATTGAGGTGTTGTTATTCAAACCCCGATCATTGTGTCCAACCTAACAATTTCGGCATCTCTCGTTTGGTTTATATATAACCGGAAATAAACCACTCGTGCATTGCAATATCACCACTTGATAATGCAGTTTAGAGCCATTCATAACGGAATTGATTAAGAAACGGGTGGTTGGGGAGTCCGGGGAGCGTCGGGAACGGCAATAGGCTCTAATACTAGTTGTTGGGCTCCCGGGAGTCCGGTGAGTGCCAGGAGCGGCAATGGACTAAACGCACAAGGAGCCCCGCTCCCGACACTCCCCAGACTCCCTAACACGGGTTGCCAAATACTTTTTTTTTTGAAAGAGGGTTTGCCAAATACATAAAAGCATTGTTATAATATTAAAGTTATAGTTCTCAAAGAACTTGTCAAAGAAAATTTTGCAAAAGAAAAATTAATTTTATTTTTTTTGCAAAACCTTCTACGATACGTTAATTATTAATGTTGCCTTCTCATGCTACTAAAAGTTCTAGGACTTGTACTCATACTGCCAACATTTTCTAATAATGTTATGAGATTCAAAAGGATCTTCGTCCTGAAGTTGGTGTATATTGCAAAGAGATTTTTTACTTTTTTGGATCAAATTTGCTCAAGTGGTCTTGTGTTGAATTCTTTACCTTTTTTTTTTTGTATATTAAAGTACTCTCATGCATATATATGCTAATCTAATGAAGAATTAATCCTTTCAGAAGATTAATATCTCGACAGATATTTTTCTTTCATACACACTAGTCATTAGTCAAAATCGAACCAAGTGCTATGAGTATATACAACAAAGCCACTATGTGTTTTATTTTATAATGAAAACTACTCACTTATCTTTATAAAATGATAGTCAATTATTCAACAACAAAAAATGATAGTCAATTAATAATAAATTACTTATATATACTCTTTGAACCACCATATATATATATACCTAAATCTAGGATCAAGCTTGAGATAGCATAAAATTTACGGAAACTCATTCATACTTGTAGTGTGTGTGGAAATGGAATCATTAGAAGATTCTTCTTACGTTAGGCTGTAAGATTCTAAAATGGGACCAACCAATAATGTTAATCAATAGTATAGTATTGTGACATGCATGCCAGGTCTGATCTATAATAATTAAATAAAGCCTTAATGTTTGGAAAATGAAGTACCCACTAACTTAAAATTTTACACTTTCTCTCTTGAGCTATGATGTGGCCATAGTTAATTGTAGTGGTTGATATCGTTGAATGTCGTCACTGGCCATCTTTTCCCAACCTAAAGGAAAATAATTGGGTCCCTCTTCATAGGAAGTGGAGTTAGGACTCCTTGCCCTTAATTATCATTTCTCATGCTTTCCCTCCTTTTCCTTAATTAGGAAAAATCTTCTAAGATTAGCAACTAATTTTATAGTATAAAATAATTGATATCAATTAATGAAGAATAACTAATAAATGATTTACACTACTAAAGAAGTTAAACTGTTATTGATAATTGTTTGATCAATATGGATTTAAATCGATAACTCATATTTACAACATCTACACATGTTATATATCAATCACTTACAATAGATCCGGTCATAACTATGGATAAAAATTAAATATATAAGAATGAATTTTTCTATGATTTCTTTGATAAATTTTATAAATATCATTTACTTCTTTAAATTGGTAAATTATTGTTGTTTTTTATTTTTGTTTGTTTTAAGAAAAATAATTTCTTTTTATTTAAATTGGTAGTTAAAAGAAAAATGGAGAAGAGACTCTTCATTAACGTGGATTCAACCTAGGTTTACAAGCTAACGAAACTAGATCATCTTCTGCGGTTGTCTTCTGCCATCTATCTTGCTGCAGATCCAATGGTTGAGATACCAGAAAGGAACACAAATATAATGGTTTAGATTAATTCCTTCCCTCACTTGGATCTACCCGCTCACGATTCTCCCTTCCCTTAATGGGATATGCACAGTCCACGTATTTAATTTGAGCTAAATCTAACCATTTTTCAAGCTTAAATTGTTCAGAGCTTTTAATCTGACCTAAATCTTCATTATTATTATTTTTTTTTTAATTTAGAAAATGTGAAATGACTATCACGAGAAAATTGGTGGAAAGAATGAAAACTTTCCTTCCTTCAGTTGGATCTACTCGCTCAAGATTTTCTCTTCCCTTAATGGGATTTGCATAGTCCAGGTACTAATCTGACCTAAATCTAACCGTTTTAAAGTAAAAAATTTATATTAGGATTTGTGTATTCAAAACATTAAATCGTAAAAAAATTAACTTTTTCTTTACCTTAAACCATAGTTTTACTTACATTGTTGGCTGCAACCATAATATAATCGCATTGCAGCATGACTACACCTTCAATTTAAAACTTGTCATAAACTATTTGTTTTTTGGTACCTTTTGTTGCAACAAACATAGTAATGTATGATATTAACAAATAGGTAGAAAGCACCATGATGCTCTAGTGGCTGTACTCCTACTTCTAAGATGCTTTGCTTATCAATGAATCAGCACCAAAGTGCCTTTTGTTTATACATATGTAAGCAAGGAGAAAGCAGTGGAAGTGCTGCTTAGTGCTGAACCTTTATAATTTTTGTTTCTATTTGAGATTGAGTTTGTGGGTAGGCATGGTATACGTAATGAAAGTTGATATTTTTGATTCTTTCCTAATATATGTTGATGGTAGTGTTAATGTTTTTTTAAGTTAGTTTAATGGTTAGAAATTCGCCTCTTCAAACAAATAAGTGAGGTGTTTGAGAGATTCAAAATCTAGCCCTGCATGTATTATGCAATATCACTACCAACTGAATTAAACTCATTGAAACAATGATAGTGTTAATGTTATATGGCAAATACTATAGTGTATGGTTTGTTTGGCGAAACTAATTCTAGAAATATAAATGTATAATTGATTTAGACATGAGTGAATGTTTTCAGCGGCGAAGCTAGCGAAAATTCTAAGCAGGGGCCAAATATAAAGAAAAATAATTTTTTTTAAAACCAATATATGAAATTTACGGATAGAATATATTTTTAGTCCCATAAATTATAATTTTTTAGATTTAACCCTTACAAAAACTTTATTCAATTTTTGTCTCGTCTTATTAAAGTTTTACAACAAAAAAAAATTGTTTTTAGTCTTACATTAATCTCTATAACAATAAATTAAGGCCTAAAGTTAGAAAAATCTTTGGAACTTTACTTCAAAATTGCAAGTATTGTAGATAGTGAAAACAAATTTAATCTAAAGTTAACCATTACGTAAAAAAAATACTAAATTTTTTACTTATATCAAATGTAAATTAAAGCAGCAACAACAAACAAAATATAAATTGACAACAAATATTAAAAAAAAGTTGGACAAAACGTGTTTTAAGAAGTCAATTTTATCCATAATTAAATGTTTAATAAATAGATTATTAATGTCTTTTCAATGTAAACAAATAGGTTATTTGCAAGAACTTATTATATCCATTTAATTTGTTATTGAGACCGAAAGATCAAACCATACAAATAAAATCAATCAATCATTTAGTAATTTTTTTACTTTCTTATTAATGCTAGTTTTCGACAACCAAACTTATTTGGGGTAACTCAATATTTATTATTTGGGGTAGCTCAATATAAATATATACCAAGTAAAGCTACGATGGATGGTGGTTATTTATGATAAATAGTATATGATAAAATAGAAAAATGGTTTTTTTTTGGGGTAGCAAGGGCTACCACACCTTCATGAAGGGATCCGGCCTTGAATGTTTTGAGTATAATTGATTTTTATTTGAAGCTATGATTTCTAATTTTTTTATTTAATTTAATTTGTACACTTAAATTTATTTTTCAACTCATTTTTAGGTGAATGTTTTCATACACAAATCACTTCATATTTAATAAACTTTTGATTAAAATCAATTCATTCAAAATCAATTTTTATCGTCACATAATCGAAAACACACTATATTAAATTGAGATCCAAAAGTGAGGTTTATGAGGATGAAGTCATGCATGCCATCACACACCCAGCCCATATTGTCTCTTACAATGATGACAGAGCAATTTAAGCTTTGTCCTTGCACCCTGTTTTAGCTTTGAATCTAACCTGGGCTTTTACCTTTTGTGAATGCTAGATTCAATAACAATTATTAAAATATCTCCAACAGTGTCCACTTCAATATATATTTTATCATATACTATTTTATTTTCACAAGTCGCATATTGCATCCTTAAAAAATCTAAGGAAACAATAACTTTTTATGATGGATGGTGGTTATTTATGATTTATCATTTATCCACCTTGGCATTTAAAAAGAGAGGTTTTGGTTAAAGTGAAAAAAAAATGAAGGTCACTATCTATCTATCATTTTATGAAAAGAAAAAGGAGTTTAATTATGCTGATCATAGTCAACACAAGAATATAAGAAGGAGGAGTTGGAATTGCAATTCCAACTAGTTCCAAATTAATTCCAACTTCTTTTATGAAAAGGATTCTTGTTTGAAAATAACATCTCAATTAAGTAATGAACTGTGCCTAAAGTAGTTATGTTAATTCCTTTTTAGAGGTACATAGCAAAGAGGATTTGATTCCATGGATGTTTACGAATGTGCCAAAAAAGAGCAAGAAATTAAAATAGAACATACCCTTGTTTTGCAATAATTGGAGTTCTTTTTTTTTTCTTTCTTAAAACCATCGTAGTTTTGTGACTGAGAAAGGTTTTGATTATCTGAAGTTCGTTTGAGAGATAAGAGTAAAGGCTGATTGAAATTGTTTCAGTCAAAATCCAAATTGAATCTTGCTGAATAATTTATCTTTAACTAAAACTCGTAATTTATCTGATTAATTGGAGCTGCCATTGTGATGCTTTATGAGAAATATTTTTTTCCTGGCCTTCTTCACTCATGATCATGTTTTCCAAAGTACTACTTTGAGAAAACTCTCTTTGTTCCTTAACGGCAAAACCCCAGCAGGGGACAAGAAGTCAATAACTAGAAACAAAAAAGCTACTTCCTCATTTGGACGTTCATGATTGTCCCTATCATTGGTAGCTTGTGAAGCTAAAGACACATGCAACCAATCAAGCCAAGGTTGATTAAAAAATCTAAATTTAAAACTACAATTTACCCTTCTTATTATCACACATCTATATACAATAAATTAGATTATATACAAGCTTATGATCAATTCAATAACTCTTCCATGTGATATTTTAATCTCTATTAGTTTAAAGTGGCAAAGCCTAGGGGTCCAGTTGCAAAATAATTGAGAAAAATGGGACCCCATAATGAAACTAGAAGAGAAGATCAATCAAGTGATGAATCCACACAAGATAGAACAACAACATTGAAACAGACCACATGCTAAAACCTCTAATCAAACAACGTTGTCATAGTCACAACCATTGATGATAGATGCTCTCCCCTAACACGTGTCCCCTCCTTAAACGGCAATTGAGAATCATCATTCACACACACCCAAATCACACTCTCTACTATGCTATGCCATGCCATGCCCTCCTTTGACCACTCACAACTCCAACAAAAACAAGATAACAACAAAATAATAAGTCGAAGTCCATTTAGCTCAACTGATTAAACCGAACATTTCATCATAATTCTAACTCGAAACATAAAAGTTGTGTGTGGGTTTTAAACGGTGTTTACCGACAAAAAATAACAATAGTAACAACAACAATGAAAAAATAAATTGAGATTGAAATTGAGATTAATTTCCATTTCATTTCACAAAAGACTACCCAAAATTATACAATTAGTTATATTATTTTGGGCTATTTAGGTGAATAATAATATTAATGATAATAATAATAATAAACATTTTATACCAAGGATAATTGATTTGATTTAACTAGAGAAGAGAGAAGAGAGAAATAGATATTTGATATTAATATCATACATAAAGAGCACCAACTTGAACGAGTTTAGGAACAAGATGACCACCAACATGAAGAGCAACAAGACTCTCAAGACCACCAACGCAAGCACCACCGATGAAGACAGCAGGAGAGCGGTTACGGAGGACGGAAGCAAGATCATCATCATCGTCAGACGACAACGAGGCGATCTCGTTGTCGTCTAATTCGATGACGGTGGGATTAACACCTATGGTAGAGAGAAGCTTCTTCATGACATGACACATGCAGCAAGAGGAACGTGTGAAGATGATAACTGGATGTTCTGATATGAGACGGTGGATGCGTGTTTCAGCGGATTCATCAACGTCTATGGATAAGGAAGATGATGAGTTGGAACTCATGGACATGGTTGTGTTGGTGGTGGTTGTTGTGGTGGTGGCTAGGTCTAGTTGAATGGTGTCGTTTGAGTAACGACGTAGGTCTTGCATAATATGAAGGAAGGAAGGAGGGTGGGAGAAGGGAAGATGATTGAGGATGGATGGATGGATGGGTGGGTGATGAAGTGTGAAATAATTTCAATTTAATGAATGAAGGAAGGAGAGAGAGTAAGAAGTGTTAGTGTTGGAATTGTGGGAGATTTTATTTATATAAATCAAAAGAAGAAGACTTTGTGCTTGCTTACATCATTGAACTAGTGTTTTTCTTCACCTTAACATTAACACCCTCTTCCTATTTCTTTCTCCTATGCTTCCCTCACGCGCGGTTTTGTCATTTCTCTATGTCATGTTTCTTTTACTTTAGCCTTTTACTTTTTATACCATGATGATGATGATCTATATATGAAATGTTGATTGTGTTTTTTTTTTTTGACAACAAATGTTGATTGTGTTTAGCCTTTGAGCTAATGGTAAAAAGACATGTTAATTATATATTCAAAAGTTATATGGTTTCGAGCTTGTTGGTATTTGATTTGAAGTTATCAGAATTATGGTTTGTATCGAACAACAAATGTTAAGGTGTAAATTGAGGATATCTGCAAGCACTTCGACACTTATGTAAGTATGAGAGCAAATTATAAAAGATAAAAAGGATTACATTTTTTGTACCTTGTATTATGGTCTAATGACCTATTTATATATAACTTATACATGAGTTGTTTGGATAGTCGTTGAAAGGTAGTTACGAATGGCGGGTACTAATGTTGAAAATGTCGACCGTTATTCTGAATTTATGGTCGAAACGTTATGGATTTGTAAGGATCCTAAATTTTATGATTGATGGGGGTGTTGGACCGTTAGGGTGCAAGTGAGAGTGGAACTTTAATATGATTTTGTCATATATTGTGATTGGACATTTGCTCAGTTCGATGTGTTCGGGCTAGAACGATTTAGGTTTCCTATGGATGGATGGTGGGGCTTTAAGCCAATCTAAAAGAATTCCCTCGCAAGGAGTTAGGGTCCTTTCAATTTTTCATAAGAAATAAAAGGTTTCCTTTAAAGAGATAAAGGCAATGAAGTTTGAATTACCTTTATTTATTTATGTGTGTTATCCCTTCGGTTCATATGGAAAGATGACCTTGATAATTCAAAGTTCGATTGGGGGTAAGTAAAGTTTGGACTAAGAATATTTAATGCAAGAGTCGAAATCGGGTTATCTTGGATGATTCATCTTTAGAAGGAGCTCATTAACCATCTGAGACCTACCACCTGCATTTTGTCTATCTCTCTCGAAATTGAGAAGATTCTAACTGCCCTAGAGATAGGTAAATATAAATCTCATTGTAAGTGTTCTTTCAGAACATATGTATTCTCTGCCTTGAATCGGGGATCACCCTCTCACTCTACATTTTCATTATATAAAATAAATCTCCATAAAAATGTTTACAAACTAAATTGTTTTTGTAATGTTTAGTTAACAGAATAACTAAATTGAAAACGTTTACAAACGTAAAGAACTTATGTGAGACCAAAATAACTTAAAGGACTAATTTGTTAGAAACCTCGAACTTAAAGGACTTATGGTATAATTTAGCCTCTTAAATAATATCTTAAGAACCAGTTTGATGATCAGGATATGATAGAGACAATGTATGATATGGAGCTGGATAGAGATATGATATGATATTGACATGATAATCATTAATTATATTATTTGTTTGATGCGCACATGATAACAAACATACTATAATTTTTATCATAATTAAAATATGATATCATTATTTTAAAAATGACAATATTTTAAAAACGACAAAATATCATGATAATAAATAATTAATAAATTTCTAATCCTATTAGGATAGTTTCTAACCCAACTTATACTCAGGATAAAAATTACAAAGGCAAGTCAAAATAAGATAAAAAAAATCGTTTATTTTATCCTATATATCTGGTGTATTAAACATGAGATTTAAACAAGACATGATAATTCTAACATGGCCATCAAATGAACTCTAAGAGTCTGTTGGGATGGGGTAATTAGAAAATTTTGAAGAATTTAGAATTATAGGTAATTCAAATGACTCAATTAAATTATTTTCATTTCACAATACTTTTGTTTGGATGGAATGATAAAAAAATTCATTGTCATCATTTTGGGCAACTTTTATAAATTTTAATTTTTTGGGGCAAATTTGAAATTAGGGGTCAATTTATAAATTTCAAAAATTTTGAGAGTCAAATTATAATATTTTAAAATTGAGGGGTCAATTTGTATTTTTTTGTAAATTTATTGGGGTCAATTTGAAAATTTGAGAACCAAAATGCAAATTTAAAAAATTATAACAATGAAGAAATTTGAAATTTCTAACTTTTAGATGCCATTTGAAATTCTCCAAATTTAACTTGAACAAAATACTTTATAAATTTCCATCATTTTGAAAATTCTTCAAGTTATTATCCAAACAATGAAATTCACCTCAAATATTTCAATTCCTTCAAAACATTACATTACCTCAAAACATTCCTCATCCAAACACACTATAAGGATATTTCTTATCACATCTTGACAAATAAAGTGATGCAATTTCCAATATATTCACTCCGTCCCTATATGTAAGCCCATTTTGTTTTATTCACATTTCTTAAGAAAAGTTGTCAGTGTAATTAATGTGTTTGTTTTATGTGTTAATATTACCAAATTATCTTTTGTTTGTATGTGTATTAAATTTGACTATTCATATTTCAAGACAAGTTAGTAGTATTAATTAGGGGTATGTTTAGGAAAAATAAATGTATCGAGTAATTTAAAAAGAGATTTACATGTAGGACAAAAATAAAGTTAAATATGTGCTTAAATATAAGGACAGATGAAGTATATTTATATCTTTAATACATTAATGTATATCATTAGAGTGTATGTGAGCCTTTTTCATAGTTAAACTAATTAAATGAATTATGAGTTGTGCTAACAACACTCTCTTTTGAACACTCTCTCTAATACTCACTCTTTTATTGGTTTAAATCATTGTGGGTCTTTAGAAAATTGAACCAACACAAAGTAGTGGGACATACATTGATATCATCCGATAAAAGAGTGAGTGCTAGAGAGAAGTTGAAAAGTGAGTGTTGCTAGCATTCCTCGTGAATTATTAATCAAAAGAGATAAAGACAAAATTAGCAAATGACATAAGGAGCAAATCTTAACTAATGCCCTTTGGCCTTATTTACAAGAAACATTTGACTTTTTTGATTCATTGCATAAATGATATATTTGGTCTATATTCTAGACAAGATACATCAATTATTCAATGAATTTAAAAAGTCAAATTTTTTTTATAAATATGACCGGAGGGAATATCATTTTATTACCCCTTCTAAGTTGATTTGTATACATTTTCCTTATAAAAAAAAAAAAAGTTGATTTGTATACATATACATCCATCAAGCACATCAAGTAATCTTTAAAAAAAAAGCACATCAAGTAACAATCTTAAACAGCTGAAAGACACATACATACAGAAATCACGTAAGATTCCCGTCCCAGTGTTGCGCACGAGTTTCTCAGAATGAATGAATGATTGAGAGAAAATGGTTGAAACTCACGACATTCTTTACGCGCGTGGAACGTAATTTGAGTTTGTTCGTGAATAGAGGAAATTTGCCGGTGAAATCAAATATCACAAACCGGTCACATGGGTTATTAACGCCCATGACGTCACTTTGACTTCGACGTAGAACGGTAAAACATTAAACCATGACGTAACCAATAAGTAAAAAAAAAAAAAACCACACAAGTATGTAGGAAAACCAAAGTGGAGGCTAAGGATAAGCTATTCTTGCATGATCACAAGACCAAATAAATAGTCTTTGGACACACTCATATAAAGATATTATCTTAAAAATATTTAATTATTTTTTTATCAAGTTTATTTTTATCATTAAAAAATATTTGTTTATGTGTGTATGACCAAACACTATATGTTTGATCTTGTAACCATATTAGAATTTCTGGCTAAGGAATGTTTGGGACACTGATTTTTATGTAAACCAGGTATCCTCGGAGACTAATTATTTGAACATTGTGGAATTCAAATGGACGGTAAGCTCTTTTTAAGAAGACCCTAGTTAAGTTAAAAGAGATTTATGTCATCTCATCTAAGCACTATTAAGTTTCGGGACATCAGTTATGAAAACTAAAAAAGAAAATTTTATATTAAAATAAATATTTTTTGTAGGAGTATTTTTATGAGTTTGATTACGTGTCTTTTAAAATATTTTACCATATTTATTTTCTTAACCAGTGTCACTGAGACACTAGTTATCATGTTCTTAAAACTACAAACACCACAATGAAGTTTGATTCAGTTGATAAATAATTGATTCATCCCTAAAGTTGTGAATTGAAACTCATGTCGATGTCACAATCTCATCTATTTAAGGATATTTATAAGTACTATGTAAGATCATCTACAACATAGCACCCCTTTTAGATGCTTAAGTAGGTCATGTATGTATACATCATATATATTTTTTAGTTTTTAATAAACATCGAATCTCTCCAACCCGATATCTTAAAAAAAAGTTATTAAATAAGTCATATTAATAACTCAATTTCATTGTATTTATTCATTTGTGTATAATTTAATAAGTATGGTCCGTCAAAATTAAATAGAGAAGGTGTTTACATAACCATCATTCTGTATAAGCATCAAACATTTTCTCTCCACAATTGAGACGTCTATTTAGTTTAGTGTTAAATATGGGAAGTTCATACCAATTAATCTAAGCGTTTGCTAAGTCCTGGAGTCTATTTTATCATGTCCGATCATCTAAGAACAATTAATCTAAACTTTTTTAATGATTTAATAATAAAAACACACTGCTGATGTGGATGACATGTGAAGCGATGAGTCCCACTTCCATGACATAATCATCGGAGAAAGTCATAACTTTCCTCGTCATCGTAACGTTCCCGTTTCAACACGTGGCAAGATCTTTAACTTTCCTTATGGTAGGGAGGTTTGTGGGCTTTGGGTCCACCATGCTTTTGGGCTTGAGTATTGGATAGGCCCACGTGATTGTCCTTTTTTGAGTGTAAATATTGGAGATTGAGTATGGAATGGGGTAGTGAGTAATGAATAACCTTGTGGGATGTGGGGACCACAAAAATAATCATGAATATAAAGTCAGTCATATTAGAGATAGAGCCCTCACACTCAAATGTGAAGATGCACCGTTGATGGTGCTAAATAAGTAAATATTTTGTCTGCCATATGGAGTATGATGACTACGGGTTGCGTCACACTTTTGAAGGGTCCCTCCTCACAATTTTATCGATTAGTTATAAATTTATTCAAAACTAGAATGGAATCTTCTTCAAACTTGACCTCTAATGGTGAATTATTTAGGTAATTTTGGCTTTGATGAACCACTTCAAACTATTTATTCCGGATTTAGCCCGAGCTTAATCTGGATTAAGCCTAAGCTCAATCCATCAATAATTTAGTCAAATGCACTTGATCCAATCAAATAATAAAACTTTTTCAACAGGCAATAATGACTAACGGGGACAATGACTCAGACAATAAAGTTACGGCCGTTACAGTCTCAATCATTAAATGGAATGCTCCTCATAACCTCCTTACTAACATGGACGTCAAGTAGCACCCACATCAACATATAAAGAAGCGTTGCTCGATCTTCCATGGAGCAAACTTCTCAATCCAGTTTGAATCAACTGCACGCCAGGTAGGGGGCAAGGTTCCATTTAAAAAACCAACTATCTAATCATTCATCGACAAAGTAATTGTCTCCCCATCCCCTAAACTGAGGATTATAAACTAGAATGACGTGTTTACATCAGCGGCCAGCAATGGTGACAACTAGAATGACATACCTACGATAATGACCTACAAAGGTGAAAACCATAACTGTGTTCCAGCGAGTGCGCTTAACAGAGGTGTGACCTCTGAGATAATATTCCAGCAATAACGACCAATGACGAACAAATGATTTAGGTGTTGATGGTATTGATCCAACATCAATCACATATGACCGTTGAACAAGGTCAATCATTAATTGTCACGTCATATTTTTTAGGAGAGTGTCTAAACTATATGAAATTCCTCGGTTTAGTATCTGGTAATGAGATTTTGGGGAACAAAGTGATGAACTTTCATATACTTTAAAAACTAAATTGACGGATTTTATGTACTTTAGAAGATCTTGTCAAAAAAAAAATACTTTAGAAGATATTTAATATATTTTTATAATTTAAAAATTAAATTAAAGAGAGAGTGATATTTTAAAAACTAAATTCAGGGTTTATTCATTAAAAAGATCTAGTATCATCATTACTATACAAGTTGATTGACTTATTTCTTGCAAGAGCTCAATCTTGATTGGATAATTGGATTCTAAAATCAGTGGGAATAAACGACGTGGTCTCGTTGAGGATTCAATAATGCGTGATGGATGTTATGAGTGGACCAAAACTCTTCTTCTTGTAAATATTGCCATAGCCTTTGTCCGTGGAAGCTGCACTTCCAGTCCTGGTCACCATGCACAATATACATTATTTTAGCATTTATTTATAGATACTTACTATTATTCACTTTTAAAAGCATCATGCATTTTTGTATCAAAGAAAAAGCAACATGCATTTTAAAAAAATAAATTTAGGCCCACGTGAATCCTAAACAAGATTTAAATTTCAATCCATATAGAATACTTTAATGGAATATTACTCCATTGTTTTCTTCTATCAATACAAACTTTGGAGTTAGGAAGAAATTAATAGTAATGTATTGACACGTAATAAATACATGTCTCATGTGATGACAAAATATGAGTATTTTTTTTTCTTCTTCTTTTTCTAACGAGTCTGGCAGCAAAATTTGCATATCATCATATAGTAAATGTTTAAGAAATAAAAAATAATTAGGAGTTTAAACCTTTGTCTGAACAAATCAAATGTCATTGCAGTATTTTATTATGTGATTTATATTTTATAGGATGACAAAAAATAGTTTAGCGGTTAGAGAAATTTAAAGTGAATAAGTGGGGTGTCAAGAGTTCGAACTTCGACCTTTACATATATTATACATTATTTTTTATCAATTGAGTTAAGCTCACGAAAACAAATTTGTCATTCTTTATTAATTATAATTAGGTCTTATCTTAAATCTATGTAAAATTTGGTTTTTTGGAATACACTTTACATTCAACATTATTTAATTTAGTGTGTGGATATAACCGATTTCGAATACACATCACGTTCAACATTATTTAATTTGATGCGTGGATATAATGGACAAATGACTCAAATTAATAACATCCAATCTTATCTTAGATTTCTCTATTTGATCATATCATCCATATAAAACCAACTTTTAAATAAGAGATAGATACCCTATTTTTATAACTATCAAAACTTATTTTTATTTGAATTTTTCTCAATAATTTACCACAAAACTAATGTTAAATGTGGACAAATTATACTACATTATTGTATACTATGCTGGATGATTTGACATATGATTTATATTTTTAATTTAGTTATTTTGGTATTTCATTTGATGGGTGTATTATTAATTGTGTGTAGATTGGCACGTTGTGGATGGTTGGTTGCTTATAATGCAAATCTGTCGGCGCCGCGGAATGGATGGAGAAAGAAAGAAAGAAAGGATGATTCATTTGTTTTGATTTTTGAAGGTGTAAAAATGAATTTAGTTGACTAGGTTTGATTGGGGTGACACATGGGTGACGCAATCTGAGGTGACAGTGTCACATCAATGGTGGGGACCCTATGACTTCATACTCTGAATCTTTGTCTCATCACCATACCATAACTGTATGTAGTAAAAGGTAAATTTTCATGCTCAACTTTTAGGGTTAATAGTGTTTTGGGCAAAACTGAGATACAATTCCTCGTGTGCTTTTCGTATGGTTCTTAACTAAAAATACAACTTTTTTGAAGATAATAAACTTTGAAAGAATTATGGATTTAAGGAAATCATGGTGAATTTAATTAAGAACCATACGAAAAGCATCTAAGGAATTGTACCTAAGTTTTTTCTTAGTGTTAATATAGGACATTTCCGGGTTTACCCCCGTAAAATATTTTTTTTTATTTAACCCCTGTAAAATAATTTTTTTCCGAATACCCTCAAATAGGCCGTACAAAAACGAATTTTATTTTTTTTCCAGAAATTTTGGTTTTTGTATGGCCTATTAGGGGGGTTTTCTGAATAAAAATATTTTACAGAGGGTAAACCTGAAAATGACCTATATTGCAGGGGGATAAAATACCATTAACCCTAACTTTTATCATCATGAGAAATAGTGTGTTTAAAAGTAGAGATAGATTGATTAGATGGTGGAGATAAAAAAAACATCACCCTTCATTTTTCACATAACTCTCCCCTCTCATCTTAAACACTCGGCCTTTCTTTGGTATGAGAGAAATAGAGGAGAGAGAGAAAGAGAAGAGAAGTTGGAGATTTGTCTTATTTGGCAAGAAGAGAAATTGAGAAGAGAGAAGAATAAATGGTGGGCCGAATACTTTTTTTGTTTCTCTTCAAAAGTGAGAAGAAAGAGGGAAGAAGACAAAAAAGTCTATTATGTCATTGATTTTTTAATTAATCATATATTATAATGTTGTCTTATCAAGGATACTTTTGTCTTTTTAAAAATAATAACATTTCTTTCTCTTCTATTTCTCTCTTCTTTCTCTTATACCAAACAATACATCAAATGTTCTCTATTTATCATCCTTTTCTTTCTTCACAAACTCTCTCTTACCTATTTCTCTCTTTCCAACTTCTCTTCCGAACCAAACACACCATCAATGAGAAATAAATTTGATCCAAGAACCATCGCACTTATTTCAACAGGAATTGTTTGATCTATATGAAAATTGGTCTTCTCCCTTTTAAAATTATTCAGTTCCTTAATTCAACGGGAGTTAACTCTTGTTCGGCATTATTCGGTGTAAGTTAACTCATGTTGGCACTTTTAAGATCGGTTCAATAACTTTTTAAACTGGTTCAATCGATCTCAAAAGTGTCGAACGAGAGCTAACTTCTTTTGAGTTAAAAAAATGAGTAATTTTGAGAAGAAGAGTAATTTTCGATCTAAATTGATGGTTAGAGAATATTAATACTTACAGGACATCTTTAGCTCTCTTTTAATTAATCATCTCTGTCATTCAAATAATTTATTTTAATCTTCAATTTGTTTCGCAAATACACTAAAATCACCAAATATAGAAGGTAAGTATTCATTTCCATAAAAACAAACTAGAATTATCTACCTTTCAAACCTCGACATTTACTAACTTTATCTCGATTTCTCTTGTGGGGTGCATTTGTTATTGATTAAAATAAAACTAATTTTGATTAAAAAAAAATGATTTATAAATTCTTAAGAGAACTATAAAAGATAGATAATACATTTTCTACAAAAGTACGGCACCATGCACATTACTTGAATCATAATGAAAATATAGACGCTATTTTTTTCTTACCCTACTGCCTTTTTACGTGCCCTACAAAATTTAGAATTATTTAATCCGAATAGCATAAAATATATTAAAAAAAACCTTCCAAAATCCTCTATTTTTGGATTTTATAATCCAAAAATAGAGTTTATGAGAAGGTAGGGTGTGAAAAGAAATTTCAATAAAGATATTGCATTCCTACTGAAAAGAAAATGAAGGCCCAAGCCAAAAGCTTTGTGGCTATCACTTGTATCTTGCTTGAAACACTTGGAAAATTGTTGGACACACTTCAAACAAGGCTGAAATACATCAGAAAAAAACGTAAATATTCATTGACAGTTAACTGTCGTCGGTTAAAATCCATCAGCAGTTAACTTCGATGAAGTTATATTTGTAAATTACTGATGTTTCTTAGCATTAAATGAAGTGTAAACAACACTCTTCAAACACTTGTGTCTTGCCTGAGTTTCCACTTTGGATAGTGAGTGCTTTCTTGTGTTACTTTTAACCTAGTTCGAACCACTAAAATACTCCACATATTTTAAAAGTGTACATCTTTGTACCAAAAAAATAAAAGAGAAGAATCTAGTCTAGTTATAAAAAATGTAACAACCCCTCCCATAAACTTTGGAGAAACTAGGTTTTGGAGTATCTCTTAAATTAGACTCTCACCATCACTTGTCTAATTCTAAATCATATCAATATTGAATTAAAGATCCATCACACTCTATTTGAAATAATTTATTTTTTAGGATGATTGGACCCATAAATTAATTTCTTTTCCCTCTCTTCTTTTGAGTGGACAGCAAATTAAAGTAAAGGCACCGCCACACAGGTATTGGTTACCATGAAAAAAGGTCATGCCATAAATTAGTTGAGCTTACTATCTATCTATCATAGTCACACAATGGGTGGAAGGAAGTGGATGATTTTCGTTGAGCATTATTTACCACTTGTCTCTATGTTCTTTAAAGGGCTAAACAGTAGCATCGGATTCTAATTTGACCAAAACTAACGTGTCCCATAAGCTAGGTCTTCTTCAATTGTTTTCTCATATCTTTGTCAATTACTTTCATCACATGTCTTATATATGATTTATTACTTAATATATTACTCCCTCCGTCCCTCAATAGATGACCTATTTGACAATATACATTATTGACTTTACATACCTTGATCATATTTTTCTACCAATTCACAAAGATAAATAATATCATGTAAGATGTTGGATTCGTCTCGATGAATATTTTTAAAATATTAAATTTTCATAATTTTTTTAGTAGAGAATTGAAGATATCAAAGATAAAACATATGCATTGGTACGTGTGTCAGAGTCAATTAGGTCATCTGTTAAAGGACGGAGAGAGTATGTACTATTATGGTTCAAACTAAAGAATGAAAAGACATTCCTTGTTCTAGAAGTTTATTTAAAAATTTGGTTGCATAATAGAGATTGCGAGTGTAATTTTTTTTTACATTCTCAATCAAGCATAAATCATCATCATTAGTATGAATTTTAAAGAAAGTAAAAAAAAAGTTAAAATTTGAATAATTTGGATTGTTGGATCCGAAAGTCACATTACATAGTGTTTTGCGTAATTTAAACAAAAACGCTTAAAAACGAATGAGAAAAGTCGTAGAGTCATATTCCTTTGAATTTACATAAAAATAGTGTGTGAAGTCTATTATGATTCAATTATGTTTTGAAACCAATATTCCCTCAAATAGAGGTTTTTTTTAAGGGTTTGGACTACAAGGTGAGAAAGATGGTAAAGAGTTGTCTGATTTTAGAAAGAGAAATGATATTTGAACAACCATTTTTTAACAACTTTTATGACAACTTTCTCTTTCATACTCATATTATTTTTTACTTTCTCTCTCTATTGCTTTGGTTTTTGTGCCAATCATTCATTTTCTTGTAAAATTTTGGTTGTTGCAAAGATTGTCATATAAAATGATGTTCAAATAACACAACTCTTTTAGAAAACATGTTTGTGCATATATGTTAGGTTGTTTTGAATTCTATAATCCAGACAACAAAAACACGTTACATATTACAGAATCTAAAACGACTAATTTTTTTAATTTTTTTTAAAAGATATAAATTGGCATAGGAGGGGTACGAATGGCATACAGGATGGTTTTGGATTCTAGAAGTCGAAACTCCAAAACATGCTTCGGATTCTAAAATCAAAACAAGGTTAATTTTAAGCAATTGTAAGATCGTGAGAGTGGGGGGTGTTTAATAATCACGGGGGTGTTTAATAATCTTGGGCCTAATGTTAGGTCGAACCTTCTTGTTCTCAAAGACGGGCTTATGTTCTTGATGTAGTACGCATGTAGGAAAATTGGTCTTCTCACTTTCAAAATTGCTCTTCTCCATTTTAAAATTGCTCGCTCCTTTAATTATGTTCAACGTGAGTTAACTCACGCTTGACTTTTTCAACGTAAGTTAAGTCACGTAGGTAAGTGAATAAGTAAAAACAAAAGGAAGAAGAGCAATTTCATGCGTGTAGGACAAAATCCAAAACACTTTTCTTTTTCTCTTCCGAGGAACAAACATTGTTAAACAAACATACATTTAAAATTGTGCTAGTAAACTCATTTTTTGAAAACTTTCCTATTAATCTTCATGATAAGATAACATATGGTAAAATATTTTTTTTTCAATTAGTCTAATGATTAAAATTTCATCAAGTGAATAATATAAGTTCAAACACTGACTCATACATATATAATGCAATGTCTCTAGTAACTGAGATATACACACGGGACATACGGTCAAACATTTTATCTACTTTTATTTGAGGGAAAACATTTTATCTACTTTTCTCGATCATATTAGTTCCTAACATAAAACCAACTGACAAACATATAAATTGTGCACTAAAGAACCTAAGAAAACATGTCCTTGTGAGCATAGGTCAGTTGGCAGAGACATGCATTATATGCAGGGTCGGAGTTCGAACCTCGGACACCCCACTTATTCACATTGAAAAGGTGAATTGTAGCCACTAAACTACCTGACAGAAGAAAAAAAAAACCTAAGAAGACATAGCTTGAAAATTTATGTAAACCCTCGTGCCACTATTATAAGCAAAAATCAATATTTTGGAGTCATTTATTAAATGATGTATGTGATCTATAATAAATATCACATACATCATTAATTGAAGAATCTAAAATGTAAATTTTTACTTATAATAATAACTAGAGTGTATTTTGTTTATTAAAATGTAGCTTAGAAATTAATTATTCAAATTAGCGCGACATAACTTCTTATATTCTAATTTCTTGTTAAAAAAAAAAAAAAAAAGCTTCTTATACTCTAACTGTAAAAAAAAAGAAAAAATCTTATATTCTAAATTTGTTCAAATTAATTTAGGGACCAGGATTGGATGCAGTTGAATTCAATTGCAGGGTCCTTCATTAAGGCTTTTATTATATTGTTTTTCTAGGGGAAAAGATTTGATGCAATAACTTAGTGAGAAATGTTTCGTATTATAGTGTGTTGCGGAAGAAAAATATCATTTACTGTTTTTCACGTTCAAATTTGTACGAATCTTTTATTATATTATTTTTTTTATATAAGGGAAGTTGTTAGGTCAAATAGACAAACACGACAATCAAAATAGATATTGACTAAATTCTTTTACATTCTACCGTAAAAGGTTATCGAAAGTTGATAGTGAATGATCTAAATAGTAAGTAATCGCATTCACATGTATGAATCTTTTATCATATTAAGAGAGTATAATATATCCATCTGATAGAATTCCAAGCCAATAAGAGTACATTATACATTTTTTAAGGAAAAGAGGAGTATATTGGTTGCGGTTTTATAGAACCAAATATGTTCCCAATTTTCTCCCAAACTTATCTGGTATATATCTACCTAACTTATCTGGTATATATCTACCAGATGTCGTATATAAGGACAAATTCGGTATTTTAGGGGGCCCTTGGAGATTTTGAGGGTTTAAAAAAGAAATGTTCTTCTTTTTATCCCAACGGTGGACTTGTACTTGTTCTTTTTTGAGAGTTTCTTATCGCACTTTACATACTTCTCCCCCATCCTCTGAAAACCATAGAATGCCCCTGGATTTTTGGATTCTAGAATCTGAAATGAGTTTTTCCGCTATTTTCGAAAAGAAAATATTAATCGTGGCTAGCTGTTTTTTCTTCTCCATGTCTTTTACCCATTTGGATTCTAGAATTCAAACTGAAAACAAGTGTTTTTAAACATTCAAATTTTAAGAACCAAACATCCATTTTACATGCTTTGAACCCCTCGTGTCAAAATAATTTTTCACATTTTTCCATGAGTTTTGACACAAAAGGGGTTTGAAGCATTTAAAAATAGAGTTTAGATAGTAAAATAGATCCAAATTACTTGTTTTGTTCGAATTATATAATCCGAATCGGTAAAAATTCTGAAAAAAGCAACTAGCCGCCGTTGAATCATGGTTAAAATGACCGTGACTAGTTTTTTTCACTTTGAATATGAATGACAAAATCTCACTCGGATTATAGAATCCATAAATCGGAGAACATTTTTGGTTTTTCAGAGGGTCTGCAAGAAAGATTAAGAGTGAAATTAGAAATTCTATTTTCTTTTTATTATATTGCGGCCCAAAAAGGCCCAATCAAGAAAAGGATTTTGTTTTTATTTGACATTTTACCTATTATTTTACTACAACCTCAACCCAAAAGAAAAATTAAAAATAAATAACGAGAAATGATATTTGTACAACAATTTTGTAACAACTTTTAATGATTCGTCTTATCAAATACACCATCAAATCCAACTCTGAAAATATAGTAGTTCAATCTTTTGAGGGAAAACTTTACCACTCATCATCTCAAAAGACTTTGCCACCCATAACAGTACTACTGGCTCGAGGATGTTTGGTTTGTACAAAAAAAAATGCACCTTTATCATTGTAAAATTTTAATTTTTTCCCATCTTAACTTTTTTTTTCATTTATAAAATTTATTTCACAGCCTATTATACGTTCAAATATTTTCTCTCTTTTCCTCTTATCTCTCAATTTCACAAATAGAAAGAGAACTCTTTAATCCCTTGCTATTTGTGACACAATTAATATGGCTCCCTACAACACGAGGTTATGGAAAATGAGAAAAAAACACTGTGTTCAAAGATGAGATTACTAATAAAGTGAAGTTGCTGGAGCATGTTAAACATGTATCTTGGTTGTTGTTCATAAGTAGAAGGGGGAAGCACTCTAATTAGGGTGTTTGCAATGCATTTGAGTTTTGTTGTACGAGTTTTTTTTTTACAAAGTTTGTTGTAGGAGTTAGAGTATCCCTTATCCTATTTTTCATCTCTACTTTCACTTCCTTTTATTTGTGCTTAGCACAAGAGCATCCTAAATTAACATCAAAAGAAACTAGCTAATTCCTTTGAAGAATTTGACATACGTTACATATAAAAACTTTATAATTCGAATATCTGATTACTTGTTTAAGTGTTGGGAGTCCTCACCACTTGATACATATATCATATAAAATCCTTCAAATTTTCTTTTCTAATATTTTTTACTCATCCTATTCTAATGTTTAAATCTTCAAATCATTTCAAAGCTATTGTGAATTCTCAAATATGTGAAGATGAATGAGAATTTAAATGTCTTATAAATAGAGGAGTCACAAAATAGAAAGTAATTCAAAAAGTGAAGGATTGAATTGAGGGAAAAATTATAAAACAAATAAAAAAAAATCACACAAAAATAATAATGGGACAAAATTCAAATTAAACTTTTTTCACGTGGTTTATAAGTTCAAATGCTTTAGCCAACAAATCAAAGTAGAAAAGAAAAAAAAAAAGGAAAATTACACTCACCTCCTGAGGTTTACGAAAATAACACTAATACCCCTCTAATTTTAAAACTTACACTAACCTCCCTTAAGTTTTCTTTTAATAGACAAACACCTCCCTTACTATTAACACCGTTAATTTTTTCTGTTAACTTTTTTTTTTTTTTTAGAATTTTCAATTAACCGTTAATAGGGCAAATCTCCATTGTTGAATCCATTCAAGAAACTATGTTCAAATAGAAATATATATTTTGTTAATCAGCGTAATATATTGATGGTTTAATAGGTCATTTGGTCCCCCAATTAATTTTCAATTTTCAATTTGGTCCCATAATTAATAAAATTCACATTTCGGTATCTCAATTATACGTCTGTTAGTCAAATTGATCCCCTCCGTTAGTTTTTTAATGTCTTAATATTTTTATACGATTTTAACCGTTTGATTGCATGTCCATTATATCTATAGTGAACCATCAACACTTAATTTTTTTCGCTTTTGATCATCTTCCCTCTTCTTCTTGCTCATATCTTCATCATCTTTCATCATGTCCAAAAGGTTCAACCTTTTCCAGATTTTCTTTTTCCAAAACAATTTATTGAAACTCAATTTTCAATCAACCACACCAACAACTTCTTCATAATTCAACTTTATCAAAAAATTACATAAATTAAATTGAATAATTGATATGATTTCAATTTTAACAAATCTCTAATTTACTTCTTTCATTCCATTCCCAACAACACCAATTTTAACCCCAAATAAAATTCAATTATTGAATAATTGCGATTCCATTTACCTTTT
>Ga0315914_1000447_pt1 | contig 51180 bp, 28 predicted proteins | sample MpolenodulesMG_FD_203920 | JGI IMG/M metagenome (GOLD analysis project Ga0315914, IMG submission 203920) | Medicago polymorpha root nodule microbial communities from Los Angeles, California, United States - elongated nodules | ecosystem: Host-associated > Plants > Roots > Nodule | place: USA...
ACATTGGATATACCACCACTGAAACTGAATTGATTGAAATTGTCTGACATATTAAACGGGGCAGCCGCGGATGTGCCAATCCACCTATTAATGAAATGCCAAATTGACCCAAAAATATTACAATGTAAAAATAAATGATTTGAAGTTTCCGTCAACCCACAGCCTGACACACAAAGCATGGAGGCTTGATCATAAACACCACGGCGATGAAGATTGTCCTTCGTAGGTAACCTGTCCCGGAACAGCCGCCAAGCAAAGAGCACAACCTTCAAAGGAACATCTTTATGCCACAAAGAGGAAATAGTCACCAGTAATTCAATTGGAGGTTGAGAAGTAAGGGCATTATAAGCACTTTTAACAGAGAAAACATTTGATGATTCCAAAGTCCACATCCATTTGTCATCCTTATGTACCTGCAAAATCACATTCTGAAGAAGTAATGTAAGGTCCCCCAACATCTCCTCCTCCCACACAAACAACCTTCGCCTCCATCTCCACGCCGCACCATCAATACCCCACCCACCCTGAAACATATAGCAGGTTATATGAGTAATTTCTTAGACACCTTTTCTCTCCTTAAACCCTTATATGTGTTCTCTCTTTTCTCGCTCTCTCCATGGTGTATGATTTCTCTTTCTCTCTCCCCCCCTCGTCCGAGCTTTCTTTCTCTATTCTCTAACGATGACGGAGGTTGACGGAGGGTGGCAGAACAAAGAGTTGATGGTGGGGAACGATGGTGGACGGAGGGGGTCGACTGTCGAGGGTGATAGACGGAGGGTGGAGGAGATCTAAGGGTGATAGTTGTGGTGAGATTTGAGGGTGAGGACGGTGGCGACAATTGGGTGACGACAACACGAGAGTGTGAGAGATAACATGCCACTATGAGACATTAGTAGAACAAACAAAGAGGTGAAACCTATTGCAACAGAGATAACATCAAGGCTGCTTTTCAATTACGTCTGGTTGATTTCTAAGAAGCGTCGAAAGCAATGAGTACGTGCAAATGGTCAAACAGTCTTTCATCGAAAGCAATTACAATTATTATACAAATGTTAGTGAAATTAATAATGATAATAGATTATTTAACGGTTAGATATTGGTCTGTGTCACAAACATGAATTTCATTTAGTTTGAGAAAAAAAAAACTATAAATTTATTTGTGAGCGTTGCCGTTTTTTATTGGTTATTTTTCGCTATAAATAATCTCTTATATGTTTTTATGAACAATATTGTTTTTCTCAAAATAAGTTAGATTTTGATTAAAATTATACTTATATGTTTATGATTTCAAATTGTAACATACACATCTATTAGTTCCATAACTTGTGACCGCTAACAACTTAACAGCAAATCATGAACAAACTTACGGTTGAAACCAATATCTATTTTTTTTTTTAAGATGTCGCACCAGATTTCTATTAGGCAATTTACGTGATTAATTATCTATTGTTTTTTTAAAAGTTTAGAACTTTATTGGTTTTAACACCAAAGTAAGAAAATGGATATTTTTGGTCCTATTATACCTTCATTTTAATCCGCTAATAAAATCATATTTTTTTCACACACTTTCTCTTTTTAATAAATTGAATGTGTTATCTTTTTTTTTCATAACAAACAAATTTTAGTTAATATCCCTTTGTTCAATAAATTCCTTTTTTTTTTAACACTATCAACTATTTCTCCACTTCTCCTTCTTTTTGTTCCCACTAGTCTTCCAATCTTTCTTCTTTTTGAACATTTATGAAGTTTATTTATTTATTTTTATTAGATTTGTTCTTTTATTTTGCATTTGAAATTTTAACAATGTTGCTTATCTTATTTATAGAATTTCAACTCTTTATAAATTCATTATTATAGGTAACAAAATTTTGTTTAAGTTTGAAGGTAACATTGGTGCTGCCAAATTGTCTCTTCACTAGAACGGTTTCGCCATTCCTTGTTACTCTCATTCTTCCAAAGTCGCTTATGTTCTTCAACAAGAACTGGAGTTGCTGGAATTGTACTACCTGAAGAATCACAAGAGAAGGTTGTTTTTGGAGACAACTTTGAAGGCTGGAGATTTTTTCATATTGCCAAGGTTTTTTGTCGTCTCGAAGATTGCCGACAATGATGGAATGGAGTGGTTTTCAATCATCACTACTCCTAAGTGAGTTTTTCATACCTTTTAACCATATTGTTATTATGCTTATAAATTCTGAATGTGATTATGATTATTGTTGTTGTTTTGCAGTCCTGTATTTACACACATGGCTGGAAGCTCTTCAGTGTGGAAGGCATTATCACCTACAGTTGTACAGGTTGCTTTCAATGTCGATGCTGAAGTTGAGCAACTCTTCCGTTTAAAGAGGACTGTTGATGCCATTTTCTTTCCTCCTCCAAATTAAACTAGAATAAAAAGAAGTCATTGTTGACAACAGTTAAATTGTTTTGATGTTTTTTTATGGAGTACTTTACAAAGTTAATGCATTTTTATTATGGTTTTATAAGGAGTTGATTGCCTCAATTGTGTTTTGGGGGATGACCTCTATTTTTATCTATATTGTTAGCTTCTTCTTTTATATGATTGGATTGGATGTGATAAATAGTACTAAAGAGTGAAGACTACAAACAGATTGAATATAACTGTATAAACATAGTTTTATGCTATTGCATTTCTAAAGTTTGAACGAAGCCTTTTGATTAAAAGACATGTGTTATCTCATTCAAACACTCTTGCATACACTGTGACTATAAACAATATATAAGTTAATACTATAGATTCAAAACATTGTTAAGGTGAGAAATACAAGTTATTTCCCCAAAAGATTTTCAAATATTTCATACCAACAATAAGGTCCAAAACTTTTTTGAGAGCTACTTCTTTCCTCTGTTTGTTTCTAAAAACCCGAATCCATCCAGATTCACCGTTTCAAATGGGCATAAACGTCATTTTAACGCAAAATCCAGACGAAACTGGTTTTTAGAAATGGTTGGGGGAATAAAAGCAGCTCTCAACTTTTTTCCCAAAAATGATAAACAACGACAGAGGAGAAATAAGAAAGCCCCCAGTTATTATTACACTTCAGATGGCAAAATAGCCACATGCATTTCTGACATAAAATGAAAGCAACTACAGAAATAATCTGATCTGCCACTTATTTATTATACAATAAATATTACATAGCCTTGCAACAATATTCTTAAAACAAACACAACATCTTCATGCAAGAAAGTCCATGATTATTTCATGACAACTTCCAGCATGAAAGAAAAGCCTCTTTCTCCTACTTTTAATTATTGGCATCCAAAACATGCAAAGTTTGGCTTAGAATATCAGCTGCATACTCAATCTCCTGTTCTGTTATAATCAATGGTGGAACAAGCCTAACAACATTACCTTTTCCAGCTGTCAATACTAGAAGGCCAGAATTTCGGCAAGCGTCTACCAAAGGTGTCGCTGACACATCCAAATCAATTCCTATAATTAACCCCACACCGCGAATCTCTTTCACGTGTCGATTTCCGCCCAATTTCTGTTTTAGTAGTTCTTTGAAGTATAAACCTTTCTTTGATACATCAGATAGGAAAGTAGGTTTGGATATTTTATTCAAAACTGCAAGAGCAGCATTACAAATAAGAGGACCACCTGCAAAAGTACTTCCGTGGTCGCCATAATTTATAGCAGAAGCGACTTTCTCGGTTACGAGGACGGCTCCAATAGGTAGGCCTCCAGCAAGAGGTTTGGCAAGTGTCATTATATCAGGGAAGACTCCAAAAGCCTCATGAGCCCAAAGAAATCCTGATCTACCTAAACCACATTGAACCTACAAAATCATATAGAAATGATATATGCCTGTTAAAAGAAAGATAGCCAAATGAAACAATTGCAAATATGAAAAGCTATAAACATAAACACACTTCAAAATTATGCAGGTTATATATTACACCCCCCACCTCATATTAAGTGTCCTTATATTAAGTGTTGTTTAAGGTTATGCGCACTTCTTAAGAAAACCATTGAGTGTACTAACTTCTATGATGAAATAAGTTTAATGTACCAAAGTACCCTTTATTAATAGTACTCGGTTTAGTAATTAAGTAAGTTGAGACTTGAGACACAATAAATAAAGGTATTTTAGTGGAAAAATGTAATTAAAGTTTCACTTGTTTTCAAAAATGACAAATAATATGAGACGAATAAATATTAAATGTGACACTTAATATGAGACAGAGGAAATATCATTCAAGCAGATAAAAGACTTGAGTGGATTTACTGTAGTCAGTTAGTCGCAGTGCTACATTCTTTTCAACTCTCATTATTTTTCACTTTCAAATAAGTGTTAAGAAAGATAATTTTAGAAAAACAATCACATCACCAACCATTTCAATTTCTGATGTACTTAATAGTGGGATATTAGAATTTGTTTACTTAGCAAAATCTTCAATTCAATTTTTTTTTTTAAATAGTCTTTGTTGTATGCCTGCTTTGGTTACATATGCAAATTTCTGATTTTTTTTTTCTCTTAAAATTTACAAACACGACATGATGTACTCGTTTACTGGCATAGTTTGTACCTCATCAAACACAAGAAGTGCCCCAGTTTCATCACAAGCATTTCGCAGAGACTGTAGAAATTCTTTAGTGGCACTGTATATTCCCCCTTCTCCTTGGATAGGTTCTACAAAAACTGCAGCAATCTTGCCTTGCTGAATTAACTCTACAGCGGCCGGTGCATTTCCATACTCTACAAAGGTGACTCCAGGCATAACAGGTTCAAAAGGTGTTCTGTACTGCACTTTACTTGTCAAAGCAAGTGCACCCAGGGTTCTCCCATGGAAGCAATTGCTAAAAGCTAAAAACTCAGTAGCTGGAACTTCCCCGTCAGTACATGTGTGTTTCTGATATTTTCTGGAAAATTTAATAGCTGCTTCATTTGCTTCGGTTCCAGAGTTTGCAAAAAATACACGATCGGCAAAAGAAGAAGTTACTAAACGCTTTGCAAGTTCTACCTGCATCAGTTCTAAACAAATTACAGATACAGATAAAATGTATTATAGCAACAATGACGAAACATAAAACATAGACCCAAGATATGAACTCATGGAAATTAATGTATCAGCTAGAGAAAATATTCAAATGAAAGCTGCATAGAACCACAGAGATTCTTAATAGGCCTTTTTCTGCACTACAGTTTTTCTTCCGATAAATGGAAATACAAAGAGTGAAGTAGGGATAACAGAACTTGAAGTCTTACATTCTGTCATAAAAAAATAAACGGTGTCCACCTAAAATTTCTAAGCAAAAATTAAGCACAGAACAACTCTCTCTTAACCTTCAGAACAGAAGATAATTTCAAAACTTCGATAAAATTAACTTGCATTGGCGAATTTCATTTATGCTTCTCCATAATTTACAGTGGCAGCTAATTTTGAAGTTCCCCTTCCACCTTATTTTTCTGACAATTTCCCCTTCCATCTTCTTTGTACCATAGGTCTATCTAAAAGTACCTTAACATCCTTACCCCATATCAACTAACTTCTACCCCAATGAATAAAGAAGCGAGTTTTGGACCTAAAATTAACTTGCATTTACTAATGACAAAATGTATAGAATTTTCTCCTCTGGGGTCATCTCAATTTGACCAAAAGGTGTCAGCTTTTCAGCATATGGACAACGGAAAATTCCTTCTTCAATACGAGCATTAACAGAAGGGTCATCTCGACACGAGCTTTTCTGCATCGAAAGACTAAGCTAAATATTTAATTAACTTTGGCCCTTTGTTGCCAAAACACCGACTTCACTACCTATACTTTACCATCGACATCAAAATACCTTGGATGCAGACCTCAATAACCTTCAAGAAACAAATCAGTCCTCTTTATCAAATAATAACATGTCCACCTCTTCATTTGAGATTATATCTCTTTTTAAGAAAATATTGATCTTTGAGAATTCTAGACACCTTCGCAAACCATATTAAATGCTTCAATGTCTCTCTTTCGCATCAAATTCTCGACCACATCACCCTCTTTCAATAATTGTAATGATTTCAATTTTCAGCTTTATCCGTGTGAACAGAGACCCTGTTGGAACTGCCATCTTTTGGCATTTGGCCATTGCAGCCGTAAAACTCCATCCCCAAATGAATCTCTGATGCTCCACTTAACTATGGCTGCTTCCTTCTAAAAATTAGAGGATTGGGCACTACAGTGATAATTGGCTGATTGTAATGATTTCAATTTACAGTGTACAGCATATACTTAGGACAATAAATGCCTCAGATTAAGCTGACCTGACTGATCATCACATTTCAAATTTGAAAAAGGTTGACAATCTCCAAAATTAGAACAATCGCGCACAAGAACCCCATAATTAAATACACTGGTTGTTTCACACTGTCCGTTGAAAAACTTGCTTAACAAAAATGGTTGCTTCAGAATTGGACCCTGGCTCTCTTTAACACCACTATTGTAATGGACAACATGACATGTTCCCTTCTTAAAGTTAAAGTGTGGACAGTGTAATTTTACACCATGTTCAGGATTTCTTTTCTATTATCGTTCTACATTCTTTTTTTTCTCACTACTAGAGTTTTACAAAACTAGAATTTATAGGTTTACTACAACATCTCATAACTTGTAGGCTTATTACTAAAGTTTGATAATGATAATTGATCGCCGAGTTTCTCTATTGACCAAATCGTTCATTGTGAAGTACTGAATTTTTCTTCACTCAGAAGCTATTGTAGAACAACAGTCAGAACTCAGAACATGTTAGGTCACTCATGTCTAGACGTTTCTTGCAATCAAATCATTAAAAGTACTACCTTTTGCATACCTTTTAAACAAAATTTAAGCACACATAATTTTCCCATCCGTTTTTTCAAAAAGATTTTTAAGTCATTCAAAAGTCAGTAAAATAATACTTCAGAATCCCTACAAATTAGCATCATCTCCAGATGCTGACCAAAGAGGAATAAACAATAAGCCCTTTCTTACACAATATTTTATGTCCCTCTCCCTTTCCTCTTTATCTCTCTTTTGCTTTTCTACCACATCATCCATAACTTTCTCACTTCTTTTAATTTTTCTTTTCTATCTCTCTTTCTTACACCACTCTCCACTACAGTTGTGAGAGGTTTCATAATTAAGGTAAAAAGGCTTGCAACTTCCAATTATTTACAATAAACAACTATTATAAAAACCCAACAAAAGAACATTTTTTTAAAAAGATCCATTACCTTAATTCAAACCAACCATCACAAACATAATATAATATCACTCTAAAACCTCCTATGAAACCCAAACACCACAACACAATTTATATCTAAAAAATCACATTTTTTTTGTTTCCAAATCGCTCTGTTCAATGCAGCACCGACACTTCATATTAACGATGTGTCCGGTGTTTAATACTATCTCCAACACCGACACGAAACAGGGGCATGTAGTTTCAATCACTTCCATTTTCTCAAAATATCACATGTCTCTACGTGTCAATGTCGTGTGTTAGTAGTTCGTAGATTTTATTTCTACTATTAAAGATTAATTCCTAAAAAAGAACGAATCTTAAACTAAAAATACACTTAAAAAATACAAATTGTTGTGATTACATACCTGAGGAAGAGAGTGATAAATATTGCTAACATGAGTAAGCAACCCAGCTTGATCAACAACAGCTTTCAACCAATCATCATCGCCATGACCGAGTGCATTAACAGCAATCCCACCACTACAATCCAAATACTCATTCCCTTCAACATCATACACTTTACAACCTTTCCCTTTCTCAAGCACAATCGGTGCTCTTGCATAAGTACCCACTATGTACTTCGCTTCTTCATCAATCACCTCTTTAGTCTTCTTCACACTGTTCTCCTCTACAATTGCATTTGGTGCTCCAACATCTACTCTAAGGGATGCGGTTGGTGGGACCATTGATCGAGGGTAGTGAAGATTTGGGGAAAAATGGTGGTTTTTGTTGAAATGGGTGAGTTTGTTGTTGGTGAATGATGAGGATTGGTATGTTGTGTTGTTTGCAGAAATGTGGTGGGTCGACATTCTTGTCTTTTTGGCTGCTGTGTGGGGAATTAGGGTTTATGTATGTATGATTGATTTATTTGATATATGTTTTGTTTTGATGATTTTGGACACGTGTGAAATCTAAGCTCGAATAAACTCTGCTTTACGCAATGGCATCACTCAACTTGGATCAGACCATCCCAACCTCAATTGATATATATATATATATTTTTTAAGAGGAAATGACAAAACCATTATAAATTCACACACATAAGTAGAGGTATCAAGGTTTGAACCCCGGTCATGGCATTCAACCTACAATTTTGACATTTTATCGGTTGAGGTAGGACTTCTGGATTAAAACTTGATATCTATCATGTTTATAGAAAGGTTACTTGGATCTTATAAGATTTAAAGTTTTTTATTTAAAATCCTCAATCTTAAACGGAAGTTACACTTTTTTAATAGTTAAAAATTGAAAACAATGATATGAAATTATTAATAATTGATTAATGTGTCATATCTATGAAATTTGTGTGAGATGTTGGTTTGAGGAATCAAGTGTTTTTTCTATCAAATTGATCCATTTAAGTTTCTTAAATTTTAAATAAATTGATCATTCTTTTTTGTGGTGGTCGGGGTTTGAACCCCGGACCTTGTATATATTATGCAAGGTCTCTACCAACTAAGTTAAGTTTACGAGGACAAATTGATCATTTAATATAAACAATGTTTGCACAATAAGATAAAAATATCAATATTCTTTGTTTTCTTTATCATCTTCATATTCATACGCATCATTGTTCAACGTTTTTCATTAAATCTAAGTCATGTTTGAGTTCGGGCACATACATTATAAGATATTAAACTATTCAATTTTTCATTTTTTATTTTTAGATATAGTTGATTGATCACCTCATAAATAACAATTCTATATGTCTCATGTTTAATGGCATAGTTGACCTTTGTCCTTTTAACATCTTTAATTATATATTGACAAAAATTATAAAATAAAGTTATTTTGAAATATTCATGGAACCATAAATCTAAAAATATCTAATTATCTACCGCGAAAGTAATTCTTGTGCGGACTGGTTTGCGAAGACGGGTACTAGAAACAATGTCGACTTCACAGTTTGTAGAAACCCCTACAGATTTAGGGGACCTTAGTTCTTCTTTCCTTTTTCCTTTGTAACAAAAAAAAATGTTCAGTGTCCCCGTGAGTATAATTCAGTTGGTAGGGATATGCATGGTCATATGTAGGGGTCGGAGTTCGAATGTCAGACACTCTACTTATTCACGTTAAAAAAGGTGAATTTTATCCACTATACTACTTGACCAAAAGAAATAAATGTTCAGTATGTTATACGAATAGTTCACATAAGTAATGTTATAAATATTCTTCTGTTTATTCTTTCTATGTCTTACTATTTTATATGAAATCCATTTTCAAAATATCATATTAATATACATTTCACACGATCAGAAAATAGACGTTAAAATAATATCAAAAGAAAATATCCATAAAAAGTAGTGCATCTCTAATTCATATTATCAAAATAGATCAATTATTATGGATCATACAAATTACTCAATGCTTACCCGTTGAGTCAATAAGTTGAATAACTTAACAATATTATCAACATAAATATTCTGATTCCGATCGAGTTAATGACTAATTCAAATTTCATTTAGCCGTGGCAAACACGGACAAGCTACAATTACATCTTAGCCTTTCAAATTTCAAACTCACCAATCATCAAATCAAAATGTTTCCTTGAAGTTAACGTCACAACACAAACAGTCCCCAACTTCTAAAAGGAATATCCTTTTATTAATTAATAATCATTAATTTCTCATCAATTTATATCATAATTTTACACACACACCCTCCCATGTTTGTTAAATGTACTTTCCTTTTTTGCTTTTTATGTCTCTATGGTGTGCTCTCCAATCATCATTACCGTAAACTCCTCCCACGCTCCTATTCTTTCTCAAGCACACAAATCAACACATCCATTTCAAAAGATAATAATAACAGAGACACAATCTCTAAACCCATAATCCATTTCATTTCCAACAAACACAATTCCTCCCCCTAATTTCACAAAAAAATAGAAACTCCTAACTTCAAAAAGATTCATTCAGCCCTTATCGCTTCGATTCGGTAATGTGATGCATCAGAAGAAATCGGAGGTCCAAATCGGAAAAGAAAGCGTAGGCGTCTCTTCCGATTTCAACCCAACACCACCAATTCAACACAACCACCAACAAACCTCTCAACGTCAACACCTTTGTCCACGTCATCACTCCATCGACATCTCCCCAACAGAAATCATCCCCCGTCCTTCTAACAAACCGCCATTCAAACCGCCGCAAAATACGGCCTTCCATCATCTCACCCTCTCCGCCTCCGCCGCCACCGCCTTTCGCATCATCCGCCGTCTCAAGAAGCACCGTTCCGTTCTTTTTATCTCTCTTCCTCTTCTCTACCTTTACCTCCACGCTTCACGTTCCTTCTTTCTTGATTTTCTTACAGCTTTTGCTTTTTCAACGGCTTTGTTGTTTTCTCTAAATATAGCTCTTCCTTCTCTACGTTCTTTTCCTCTTCATCTTAATTTGCATAAAATTCGTTCGTCTTCGTCGTCTCATTCACGATCTCCCCCTCCTCTTCCCGTTTTCTGGACCATAGGATCCCGACCCAAGTCAGAGAAACGACTTGGGTCGGGGTGTTGGGTCCAGGTGTTCGGGAACGGGGACGTATACGAGGGGGAGTTTCATAAGGGGAAGTGTTCAGGGAGTGGTGTTTATTATTATAGTATGAGTGGGAGGTATGAAGGGGATTGGATTGATGGAAGGTATGATGGGTATGGTGTGGAGACATGGGCAAGAGGGAGTCGTTATAGAGGGCAATATCGACAAGGATTGAGACATGGGTTTGGTGTTTATAGGTTTTATACGGGTGATGTTTATACTGGAGAATGGTCTAATGGACAGAGTCATGGGTGTGGTGTTCATACTTGTGAAGATGGGAGTAGATATGTTGGAGAGTTTAAATGGGGTGTTAAACATGGTCTTGGTCATTATCATTTCAGGTTTGTATTTTTGTTTGTTCATGTTTTCCTTTATTATTGCTAAACTGAATTGTCTTATATTGTTGTGATTATTAGGGTTTTAAATAAAGGTATGCATCCATGATTTAGGCCGTGATATAATGGTTTTTGATGTTGTTGAAACCGCTATGGTGTTGCGATTGAAGCCTATGTCACACAGACACTTTAAATTTCATGTGATTTACATTCAATTATTCCAGTTTTTTTAATTTATAGCTGGTGTTAATGTGTCAATACCTTAGTTTCCTACGATATCAAGGATCACAACCTTTAACACAATTGTTATTTGAAACCCGAATTGTGATATTATTGTTTTGAGGATGTTCAGTTTTGTAGAACATTTATATAGGCTTTAGAGAAAATTGGATGGATTTGAATCTGACAAAATGGTAGATTTTTGCATTGATTGTAGAAGCCATGGTGGGTTTATGTTTATTAAGGATTGAGAGTAGGTTGAGTGAGAGGAATATAACTACTTAAATGGACAAAATGATGTGCTGATTTTTTTTGGATAAAAGGTGTATGCATATGATCTTTAAGGATTTTTTTAACTTTTGTTATTCTCTTCATGTGAAAAAAAATGATATTTGATTAGAATTTTATTTGTTTCAAACTTGACAAATATATTATACCTCTAGGCACAAGTCATACAGTGTGAGCGAAGATATTTTTGTTTTGTTTTTTTAGTTGTTGTCATGAATCTTGATTGGATTGCTTTGATGACTTTTTTCTCTCTTATGGAATGGTTGAGATGTTGTGTATTCCATTTGTCTGTTCAAATCATTTTAGTCAATATTATAGGCTGGTTTGGATTGCTTCTAGCTTAAGAGAGCTTGTCAATTATATGGTTATTCACTTGCGAAAAGGTCTTTCTGTGTTCTCCATGGAAAAGTTAAATGACAGAATTTCTGAAATAATTGAGATGCATATGCTAATTTCAACTTACTCTTCTAATATTTCTTCTTCCACAAATTTTGTCAGAGAAGTTTAATCAAACTGACTTTAGTTTAAACGACTTAGCAGATATAGTGAGAGACTACTGTAGCAGAACCCTATAAAATGGTGTATGTTAGATGGAAATAGGATGAGAATTGAGAGAAGAAAAATAAAATAGAAATGAAAGGGTTTAAATAATTGGAAGAAAACAATCAAGGTGAGTTTTTGGTTTTGAAACAGTGGTTAGGTCGTGGGATAGGAATGAATTTCAATTGACTTATGAATAGAGTTGTTTGCTACCTTTCTCTTTGCCTTAATATGTTGGATTTTTCATTTTAACTAAAATCTTATGCTTAATCAGAAATGGAGACACATACGCGGGGGAATACTTTGCGGACAGGATGCATGGATTTGGGGTATATCGTTTTGCAAATGGCCATCGATATGAAGGAGCTTGGCATGAGGGAAGAAGGCAAGGGCTTGGAATGTATACATTTAGAAATGGTGAAACCCAATCTGGTCATTGGCAAAATGGAGTACTTGACATTCCAAGCACACAGAACACCACTTACCCTGTTTCTCCTGTTGGTGTCAATCATTCCAAAGTACTCACTGCCGTGCAGGTACATTCTTTATGTTTTATGATTTCCCTTTGTTCTTGTTAAATGTTATTTTCTCATTTAGAACATGAAGTAAAGAATAATGAATAATGTTGAATATGTTCTCCTCTTAGACTACAATGTCTTTGATATATCGGTGTCGACGTTGGATGAATTTGTCAATATCAGTTATTTTGAATGTTATAACATTTTTTGCTCTATCTTTCTCTAGGTGCTATTATTAGTAGTTTTTTATGACTCATTACATTGCGTTAATCAGTTCCTTTTTTGGCTATCTCTTATTGGTTTCAATTTTTTATTAGTAAAACTGCATCATTTTTATATTTAGCCCTTTATTTTAGTTTGAGTTGAGGGAGGATTGGTTATGGTCGAGGTTAGTTTTAAGTATTTGTTGCCGTAAGCATATGTTTTTCTTGAAGTAGGTCTTGGCTAAATATTTGTTGTGATTCGAGTGAGCTTACAAGTTAATGGAAGAAAACAGGATTGTATTTATATCTAAGCTTAGGGTAACAGGCTCAATTTTGGACATCTTTTATTGTATGCATAAAAATTAGCACAATATCGTAAGAGGAAATAAACCAAACAAACTGCAGACAGTTAGACATTACTATTATTAATTTACTGCATTACGATCTTTCATTTACATTTTTGAAATGATAAATGTTAGTATTTTGTTGAGGATTGGAATTGAATTATCTTCTTCCTTATCATTCCACTTATTAACTCCTTCGCCCTAACCACCAAGCCCACCTTATAAACTTAATTCCCTTTCATTTTTCATTATTAATAAATAAAGTATTTCTGATTTATTTCAGATGTGATGTATAAATAGGATACAAACATGAATTTGTTCAAATAAACTATTCCAAACCTAATGGGTCTGATTGATGGGCCGAGTACAGTTATTACAAATAATAGCAAAATATACGTTATTTACAGCAATTAATCATATTTATTTGTTTCGCAAATAGGAAGCAAGACGAGCAGCAGAGAAAGCCTATAATGTGAGCAAGGTAGAGGAAAGAGTAAACAGAGCAGTATCAGCAGCTAATAGAGCAGCCAATGCAGCTAGAGTAGCTGCTGTCAAAGCTGTGCAAAAGCAAATGCATCATCATGTCAACAATGAAGGTTTCCCAATTCCTGTTATGTAACATTATTAACTTCTGATTTTATATTAGTAGAGAAGTTTGAGATTGTTGAAGAGGAGGGTTGGTAGCAACACTAGTTCATACAACTTCATGACCATTGCAACCTTCTCTTTAGCATTATGCTTTCTTTGAAAGAAAGCAGATCTGTTATCTATCTGCCACGGTCCTTGTATAGAGGGAGGATGAGTGATAGCATATTTATAGATAAGTTTTTCAATTTTGTCCCCTTTCACTACAATTTTGTAAAATTATATAGGTGTAAATGCTGTGCAGGTAAAACCTACCAGCTACTGTTGTAATATTATGGTTTGGTAAGAAATAAGAGAAACATATATTATATAATATAATGTAAATTTTTCTCAACTTCAAGTTAACTTGCTGTAATTGACTTGGGAATGGTCTGATGTAAGTTTATTTAATTGGAATTGGAAAATGTGTTGCTTTTAGTTGGGCACTTTTCTTAAAGAGTTCGAGGTAACTAATAACATTACCAAAGTCGTATAAGCCATTTTCTTTGTTTTCCAGGCTAGCTATTGTTTGTTTCTTTTACTCCCTCTGTCCCTATATGCGCTTTAATAAAAGAGTGCTTATATATAGGGACGGAGAGAGTATGAAACTACACATAGTTTATTGGGTTGGCTAAGGAATGGTGATATCAGTAGCACCATTCCTATTTGGATTATAAAATCCAAAAAAAATTAATAAAATAGGTGTTTTAATATGTTTTAGAGGTTTTTTTTTTGTTTTAAAATGTGTTCAATGCTTTTCGGGTTATATAATCCGAAAGCAGTAGGGCGTGCGAAAAATTGGTATAGTGGAAAAAAGAAACACTCATATGAATTTGTATTTGTATGGTTATTTTATTTTAATTTTTGAAAAGAAAGTGCCATAACCTAGGAACAGTGAGAGGTGGATGGAATGGATTATATCATGAACCACCAAATTTCATACCATTCTACTCCATTTTTATTCCACCATGTTCCATCAACTATAGCCATCATAAGATGTACTAATCACTTAAAAATGAGACCCTTGATGCATAATGAACTAAAAGTTGATTAACATGCAATAAAAAGGCTTAAAAGTATGATGTTAGATAGTGAAGTTAACCATATGGAACTTATAGAAAAATGCTTAAAAGTTAACCAATAATATCGTCAAAAAAGAACTTATAGAAAAAGTGTTGTGAGCAAACCATTGATCCATTTATTTTGTCATAATCAACTAAATCATGTTCAAATTTGTACATGTTAAGAAATTTAAAACGGTAAGTTTGTCTTAAAACTTGTACATTTTATATTAAATATATAACATTTTAATAAATAATTGGTGTTTTCAATAACAAATTACCACTTTTAGTTGTTTTAACCTGTGCAATATTACACGTGTTAGACAAACCCAATTAAAAAAATAACATAACATAATTTGTTTTAGGGAACAATGTAATTGAAATCAATGAAAATATCACAAAAATAAACATATAAATGAATCAATGAAAATATCACAAAAATAAACATAAATGAGCCTAATACTTTTCCCACCCTATGCATGACTAGCACGCCTTGTAAATTTTCCAAAAATGCCCTTGTGATTTAGATTTTATAATCTGAAATATGCTTATGTATAATCAGCAATTAGAATCTCTCACATTTCAGCAGTTTTGAATTTTGCTTTTAAAAACAGCAAAAAACAAAGTAAAAACATGCTAAAAACCTATAAAATAAAATCATAAAAATATAAAAATACCATCAAAAAATTCTAAAAATCAAATAAAACTAATGCAAAATTTTTCGGATTTTTCTGAGAATATGAAAAATTAAAAAAAATTTAAAATGGGTCTAAACGATGGAATTTTGGATTTTGAGGGGGTGGAGTCCCATAAGAAGTTGTGCTAATACAACATGACAATTTATGTTACAAATATGTTTAGAATTTGTGCTGATACAGTTCAGATTGTATAATCCGAAAAATTCAAGTTATGCGCCCTATTTTGTTAGATTATATAATCCGAAAAAATCCGAAACTCATTTTTTCACTCTATAACAAAGGAAAAACTGAATTTGGATTATAAAATCCGAATTGTTCAAGGCCATGTTCAGAAAATTTACAAGGCGCGCTAGGAAGGGATAGGGTGAGAAAAGTAATAATCTATAAATGATACTTGTGATATGGGCCTTCAATTTGAAGCTCAAGATCCAGCCCACCCTTTACTACTCCGCCCACCCATCATAAACCCTAATTTGGTGATATGCTCTTCACTTCGCCTCTTCAGTTTCATAATTCATTGTTTAACATCCATCCGCTATCATCGGAATTGTATAAGCTAGTTAAAAAGTTTATACAATTACTGATGAAGTTGGATAAGCAAGATGTTGTAGCTTTGTTTTGTAATCAAATGCAGAAGCATGTTACTAAGCATTGTAATTTTAAAGGAATTAGTAAAAATGTTCATTAGAAGCATATGCAACTTAAGTGAACTTGAATTTAAGAGATAAATTGAAAGGTGCTGGGCTCTTAAGGTGTGGGAAGATACTGAGAAAAAACTTCATTTAACAACTGGCATGGTATTGGAAGAATATAAGGTCGTCCTTTGTTTTGTTTTACAAGTAGTGCTGGAGTTCACAAGGACATTATATTATGAAGATAATGATAAAATTTGGACCTATCCTGTTTACCTACAATGCAAGACAATACAAGCCAGTCTATTAGTAATTTTACAATACTGATTTATTTTTTTGGGTTAATTTTGAGCTTTCTTGTACCACAGACTACACCCATGTACAAAAGTAAGGTGTATAACTTTAGATTTAGGCTTAAAGTCTTTCAATGACCTGATCTATGTTATGTTCACTGCATATTTACGTTGACTCTGGATCTATTGAAAACAAATCCATTCATTGGGAGTTATTGTGAGATTATGTTTAAAACTGAACAAAAGAACGATGTCACAAATGGAAATGGACAGCTTTGGGTGGTTGTGTGTTTAAAGGTTCAAAGGCAATGCTTGCTGATTGCAGTAAACTCTATGTCATAGCAATACACACAGCACACACTAACATTGTATGAGATCATGAAATTGAATGGTGGATACGATATTTTTTTTGTTTGATAAAAACCGGCATACTTACCATTAAGCTGACAAAAATACAATACTAGTGTTTTCCTTTTATCAATGAGTCGGTGAATTGTCCTTTGTGTGAATTGGAAGGAGAAACCTCTTGTCACCTATTCTGGTTTTGTGAGGTGAGAAGGAAGGTGTTGAACTTGGTAATGAGGTGGTTGGATTTCACGTTTATAACTCCTCCAAATTTGTTCGTGCACTTGTAAGTTGGAATACGCGAAAGCTTAGAATTTTAAAAAAATGAGGGGTCAAGGAGTTGGAAGATTTGGCGGATGAAATGAAGGTTTTTATCTTCACATTGGTTTTTGGCAAGACTAAAAGTTCCAACGTATCTTTATTACGAATGGTGTTGGCCTATTGAGATGATTTGGGAGTCCTCTGCCGTTTTTTTTAGTTTTTGAGGAGTGCTCTTTAGGGTGGTCCTTGTATGTTGTAGTTTTTGTGTTGTGTTTAGGCTTAATAGCAGTTTCCGCCTCCTAACTTTCACGAAGTTGCGATTTTAGCCCCTAAGATAAAAAAACTACAAAACCGCCCCTTAAGTTTTGCAACTGTAGCAGTTTTGGCCCCCAAAGGCCAATTTTTGGTAAAAAAATAAAAAAAATAACACGTGACACCTCACTTAGGGTGCCACGTCAGCGTAGACTGAGTCAAAATTGGTCTTGGAGGCCAAAACTGTCACAAATGCAAAATTAGGGGCAGTTTTGTAGTTTTTTTTCTTAGGGGACCAAAATTGCAACTTTGGAAAAGTTAGGGGGCTACAAATGCTGTTAAGCCTTGTTTTTATGGTGCGGGAAGTATCAAATTGAATAGATTTATCTTGGTAGGGATGTTGCATATTATATGCAGGGATCGGGGTTCAAACCCCGGACACCCCACTTCTCCACATTATAATGGGGTGTCCGGGGTTTGAACCCCAATCCCTGCATATAATATGCAATATCCCTACCAACTGAGCTAAACTCACGGGATACTTTTCTATTTATTTAAGTGATTTAAGAAAGAGACCAAAGTTGTGAAATCACTATTCTTTTCACTAAAAATAAATTACTTTGCCCAAGGCGCAGAAATCAGAGACATGACATATGAATAGATTCACCAAGACAATCAAATACAGTTTTCTAATGATATACGTATTTGTGAATAATTGACACCAACTCAATCAAACACGTAAAATATAGTAATATAGTAATACTAGTAGTATATATAGTATTTGTTTTGTGTTTCGTACAAAAATATATTGTTTAAAACACCCGAGTCCTTGTTTAATACAGTTGTAATTAATGTAGATTTCCCAAAATAATAATCATAATTGAATGTACAAGAGCAAGTGGCAAATATTAAATTAAAGTCTAATTGTTTTTTACATAACATTTTATATTGTGCGAGGTAGGTATGATCCAAAAGAAACTAAGGGACTTGTGACTTGCAATAATAGTTGGAGATTTTTCATGCAGAAAAGTTGCAACTTCAAACATGAGCACAACCAATGTTGATAAACTGAAAGCTGCAGCTGAAGCGGGTAATATAGACATCCTCTATGAAGTAATTCAAATTGATTCATCCATTCTAGAGATTATAGATTCGAATCAGTTTGTTGAAACTCCTTTGCATATCGCCGCATCTAGGGGGCATCTCCGGTTTGCCATTGAGGTTATGAATTTGAAACCTTCATTTGCTTGGAAGCTAAATCCGCAAGGATTCAGCCCCATTCATCTCGCTATGCAAAATGACCAAAAGAGGATGGTTTCTCGCTTTGTTGACATTAATAAAGACCTTGTTCGAGTTCAAGGGAGAGAAGGCTTAACTCCTCTTCATTTTGCAAGTCAAATTGGTGAGGTTGAACTTTTAGCTAAATTACTTTTTGCTTGTCCGGATTCCATTCAAGATGTGACTGTGGGGGGTGAAACTGCACTGCATATTGCCGTGAAAAATAAAAACTTTGAGGCTCTTCATCTTCTTGTTTGCTTTCTTAGGAGAAATATCGAAAGAGGTGCTAGAGAGTTTGAATATAACATACTAAATCACAAGGATGAGGATGACAACACCATTTTGCACATTTCCGCGCTATGTATCGAGCCACAGGTAACCTCCTGTCATATATTTAGAAGTTTTTCTTACGAGTTGAAGAGGAGGAAATTACATTCGAGCATATTTAAACTTCATCTATTAAGTTATAAGGTCAAACTTACCGAATTGACAACTCAAGATTTAGATTGCGCACAATCGGAATTCTTTGCATTTATGTAGTCAGCACGAGCAAGATTGAGGAACCGAGATTTCAATATTTAAAAAATAAAATCTGCATGTTTGTTGCAATGTCCACTCTTAATCGTAAGACTAGCGATGTGTTAACCGTATAAATGCATAGAATTTCATCTGTGTGCAATACAAATCCAACAACTCATGGACTAGTTAACTATTTAGTGGTTGCTATCACTTGTTCCCTTTTATATTATTTCTTTGTTGTCTTCTCAATAATAAATAAATAACAAATCATAAAACATATCTCATCTTGTAAATGATATAACATGTTTTTTAATGTTGTAATTTTATCGAGAAAACATGAAAGACAAGACACACATATATCTATATAAAGGACATAGGTTGCACAATTTTGAATTGTTGTTATGCTGAGAACCTTTATATTGCAAGAAAATGTGTTTGATCCGATCAAAATTGTGATTGCAATGTCGTTGCGGAGACCTCTAAGTCCTTTGTATTGAGGTCACAACTGCAGTTGTGGGCCGCAATCTAATTTAACCATGATAGGTAGTTTGAATCCAGTTCACTACTTGTGAATATTTTAGTTGCTAATATGAATTATCTGAATTACTCTGTAGCACAGGCGCTTCGGTTGTTGGTAAGTACTGGGATAAATTTGAAGGCAAAGAATTTGGAGAACAAAACAGCATTAGACATTGCCGCCACTCTAGAGAACAAGAGTATATTATTTAGTGCTGGATCAAAACCTAGCTTAGAAGTCATGGATGCTTCCACACTTGCACATAAACTAAGATCAAAGACCACTATTGTGGATAAAATGTTAATTTATGTACGTCGCATTGAAAGAAATATATCGGAGAAGCAACGCAACACTTGGTTGATAATTGCGACTCTTGTTGCAACAGCCACCTATCAATCAACGCTGACTCCTGTTGGTGGAGTTTATCAGGTTAGTGCTAGTGACAATAATGTGAACAACACTTCCTCCAATTCTACAATATCTACCCCAAAAAATGCTGGGAAATCGGTCTTGTCAAAAGTTGATTTCTTTTTGTTTTCATATATGAATATGATTTCCTTTTTCCTATCAACTATAGCAATACTAATTCTGACCCCAAGAGGGAGGGTAGGCTCTCTAGTCGTGGCCGGTCCAGTGATTTGGTTTATCCTTTGTTATACCTTCTCTCTATGGAGGATAACCCCTACACATGACAATGTTATGATGTTTAATTTAATTTTCTTTTTTAGTATTGTTGCAACAGGGATTTGCTGCATTATTTTAGTGTACTATAGATTTTTGGCTTCTGCGCAATAGTAACAAATTGAATAGACCATAGATAAAACATTGTTGCAATAGGAGAAACACCCATCAAGGTTGTGGGATAGACGGTACAATCGCTAATGAAATCTGCCACTCGAACTACCGCTGGTGGAAGTCAGAAACAACGATATCGCAACGTTAATTTGCAGTTTTCCTTGTCATTGTTATCATTGTTTCTTTTCAACAACTGTAGCAAATTGTGAGTCTGTATTTAATTATTATCTTAATCATATTTGTATTTATTGAATGTATGTGTATTAAATTATTAATTGTTGTTTGGAAGAAAAATATTACTCAACATGATGTGTGTTGGTCTTTTTTAAAGACTAATTCTAGCTCTGGTCCTTTACCTAAGAAACAAAGACCAATGTATGTTGGAATTTCTTTTATACTCCACCATATATGTTTAATTATTGAAGAGTTTGGGTATGATTGTATTTTAATTATTACAGTTATTTTTAAAATGAATGAGCTACTTACCATATGAAACACCGTTTCATTTTATTTTTTAAATGCTGAGAATGTGTTCCTCTTTTCCCATACCGGTTGCCTCGACGTCAATTTGCACAATACTTAAACTCTTATAAATCTGTGCAATGGATCTTTATAGTATAACTGAGCTCAACTTATTGTAGATGGATATAGATATAGGTGTTTTTGTGCAACTAAGAACTGAAACAATTGATTCATAGTTGGATTCATGACATCTACTTCTGATATTGACTATACTGCATATTAAGAACAATGAAGCAGTCGAGGAAATCAACGATGAAGATGAAACTGAAAGAAAAGCTCTAACTCAGAGAATTGAGATAGAAGATTCATTGATGACCTGCATGGATGAGTTATTATTACACATGCTTGTCCTTATATACTTGCGGAGAAACAATCACAAATTAAGAAGGATTAAATACTAGCTAACTAATTCGGTTTCCTCACTAATTGATTCTGTTACATCACTAACTAGGTCCCATCTAATTGTGATGAGTTGGAATGTTGAGTTGGTAAATGTATATCAAGTTCAGCTTGGAAGCTAGATTGGTGAAAGGTTTAGGGTACAAGGCTTTAGTAAAGAAATCCTCCTCCTATTCTTGTAAAGAAATAGGTAGAAGAAGAAGTAGAGAGCATCAGATTGAGCCTTCGTTGTAACAGTACAATGTACGAACCACTGTATTTTGTAGGCAGAAGATGCAAGTGCACAGTGATCAGCTTCACTAGAGGATCGGGACATTGTGTTTTGTTTCCTGGTACACTAAGAAATGAAAGAAGATCTAAGGAATTAACATAATCTAGCAATGGAGCGAGAGTGTCGATACGACCAGCTAATCAGCATCAAAAAACCCTGATATACTTAATGGAGAGGATTTGGAGAGGAACAAACCCTTGCCTGAGTAGCATTTAAGGTATCGGAGAACACGAGTAGCAGCATGGAAGTTTACTTTTGAAGGTGGAACAAGAAATTGACTTAATTGTCGAACCACAAAATGATATCATGTCGGGTTGTCATGAGGTACAACAAGCATCCAACGAGGCGTCTATAAGATGGGATGTCTTCATAAGGTTTACTCTTATCATGATAGAGTTTGACAGATGCATCCATATGGGTAGAGAGCAGATTTAAGCCAAGTAAACCTGAATCGGAAACAAGGTCAATGCAATATTTTCTCTGGCAAATGGAAATTCCTAAATGAGAATAGGCAACTTTCAATCCAAGGAAGTACTTCAAAACCCCAATTCCTTGATGCGAAACATGGTGTCCAAAACAGACTTGATATGAGAAAGTTTTGTCATGGAATTCCCTGCCAATAAGACATCATCTACATAGGCAAGGAGTGTTGTGAAGGAATCATTGGCGGACTTGGTAAACGATGAATGGTCAAAATTAGCTTGTGAGTAGCCTTGCTGTAGTAAGAGAAGTGTAAGATTTTCACACATTTTTGAATAGCCAATTTAAGGCATGTAAGGACTTCAAAAGCTTCTATACTTTATTAGGTTGTGGTAGTCACTCTTTGAGGGATGATCATATATACATCTTGTAAATTTCCATCCATTGATGATGGAGGACATAGCAAGGATTAGTCTGGCTGTGGTAAACTTTTCTATTGGTGAAAATGAATCAAAGTAATCCAAGCGTTCAATTTGGTTTGTATCCTTTTGCTACAAATCATGTCTTGTACCTTTCAAGGGATACTAAGAACATTAGGTTGTCTAGTTATGAGTTCTATGATCCCTGGTTCTGTGACTATAGTTTCATTGGTAAAATCACATTTGTTATATGGATGAATTGTCAATGAATAGTTTAAAAACTAATGGTGAAATCCACCAATTATCTGAAATGATCAAAAGATATTATAATTAAAAAAAAAATCCATACATCATTACATGGTCATCGACATAGTGGAAGCTTTGAAAATCTCGTGAGATAACCCATCATCGTCTATCTTCGGAAGAGAATACATGAGATAACTAATCATAATTTATTAGAGACCTGTTACAAATAGTTAGTCCAATTCTCATTGACAAATCCTTGGATGTCACTAAGCAACTCTACCAATAAATTATTGATGTCCGTGGATCACTTTAAATTCAACTTAATTTTATCCATAACCAATTATACAAAATCAATTCATTTAGATCAATTCTTGCCTTGGTAGAACCAAACACACGCTTAAGCATTTTTCAAGACAATTTTTTTTTCACAAAATTGGTTATAATTTTTTTTGTCGAATAACCTAGTAACTATTCATTATATACACGTGAATAAATAGAAAATCGGAGTTTGAACCCCGATTCTATCCTACATATAAAATTTGATGTCTCTACCAACTATACACACGAAGACAAATATGATTTTTTTACAAAGAAGTACACCACAAAACTTTTCAAAAGGTCTTCCATCCTAATATTAGTTCAAACCTATGAAGCCCATATACGTAGTACGGATACGATACGGGTTTGCGGATATGCGAAATTTTAAAATTCAGGATACGATACGACTAAGATACGTTAATAAAATATTTATACTAAAATTTATATGCATGTAAAATACTTGAAAAAATAAGCATTGATTACTCTTTACTACTATATAATCATAAAAGTCATAATTTACAAAAAAAATAATACATGCAATCAAAATAAAAAATTCAATGTTTTTGTTTAAATCATATTCTATTATCATTCTTAATGTTAGGATATCAACAAATGCATCAATAAAAGAACTCAACACAACGTTTATTTAATGTTGATTGATTGAATCTTCTCTCTCGTTACTTTCATCCACCGAAAATATAATTTTTAATTGGTTAATCAAAACACAATTATAGTGATTCATATCTTAAATTGAATCATATACATCTCCATTGAATTTTCACAACACAGTCTCAACTTTTTACCTTTAATTTTTTCCCTTCAAAATACATTTATGTGGAATATCTTATAAGTATTTGTCGAATATCTTATCCTCGAATATCCACGGAGTATCGATATGGATACGTCTCTGCTTCATTGTGTCCCTGCAAAACACACCACTGTTAAGTTTGATTTCTAGAATTCTCAAAATATGTAATAATAATAATAATAAATCTGCTTTTGACTCAAATTAATCTCCTAAAAGCGTTGGGGCCGGCCGTCTACCTGAAGGTCAAAGATCTCTTAAAGGTGGGTCAGAAAAAAAAAAAACCCTTAAAAGCGTATATAGTAATATATTCCAAAAAAGAAAAGAATGAATTAACCAATTTGTTTGACTTCCGGTGGTGACAGCTCCTTCCAAGGATGTATCCGAGAAATACCGGGTTCAATTTTGAAGGGAGAACAACGTTTGATCAATGCCCATATCTTTACGCATGAGTCTGATTAGTCGCAGATGGGTCGGAAACCGATACAAAAGAAAAAAAAAAGAATAAATAAAAAACGCGTTAAGCAATCAATATTCAATATTCCGCGTCTCATCTTTCTTCAACTTCACCCAACAACTCAATCCCTTCTTCTCAATTCATCATTCACTCCGCAACAAAATTCCAATTCTACCCTTCAACGATGTACAGCAACATCCTCGTGAACTGCTCCAACTGCCACACCCCTCTCCAACTCCCTCCCGGCGCCGCATCAATCCGCTGCGCACTCTGTCAAGCCATCACTCTCGTCGCCGACCCACGCGCTCTCCCTCCTCAACCCGCATCCTCCCCTCACGCGCCTCCTCCTCCTTCCCCTTACAACCATGCTCCGCCTGGTCCTTTACCCAACGTTCACGGTCGTAAAAAGGCCGTGATCGTTGGTATCTCGTATAAATTCTCCCGTCATGAACTTAAGGGTTGCATCAATGACGCTAAATGCATGCGCTACCTTCTTATCAATAAATACAATTTTCCTGAATCTTCCATTATTATGCTCACTGGTAAGCTCCCGATCGATGACTTCTCAAGAAAGTAATCTCTTTTTTTTTTTTGTTGTAATTTTTGATTGTGTGTTTGGGATAGAAAGAACATTAATTCTGGAAAATTGATTAATTGATTTGGTTAGAATCTGCTATCATTGACACTTCTGATTGGAATGCATGTCCTGTGTGTCCGACACGTGTTAATGTCTGACATGTCTGACACAGACACATGTGATTAAATTGAATTATATCGTTCTCTCAAATTATTATTGGTGTTGACTTGTTAGTTAATGTGTTGTGTCCAGTGTGCGTGTCTGTGTCTGTGCTTTACACGTTACAATTGAGTTTGAATTTAAGTTACTTATGCTTGAGTGTTTTCATGTTTTACCTTAAAGGTGATTGTGGATACTATTTGTTTGAGTGAATACTCAATTTGTTCAACGAAATTAAAAGAGTGTATCGATATAGTCTACATTATCATTATTATTCCAAAGTGATCAATGGAATTTTTCAAAATATTATTGAGGTTTGTCGCTCGATCTAGATGTGTAATCAAATGCATTGACTTATTATTTACTTGGTTTAAATTGCATTGCTGACATTGCTAACTTTGTGTCACTATAGTCTTTGCAAATACCAACAGAGGGACCAGTATCGTTAAAATGTTAATGTTTGTTTTGAAATGTTAATGATGTGGACTAGGTTGATATGATTATACAATTTCAGGGATCAAACTTAGTATTTGATCGTATTTGTTTGTTCTAAAACAAAATTGAAACATTTTGTTCTAGTAAATACCCATTTTAGTTCATAAAGTTGCAACTGAATATAATCCCTCAGAAAAAATGTTTACAAATAGACCCATCAAAATTACCTACTTAGGACGCGTTTATTTCCGACATAAATTTAAACATCCAAAACAATCAATGACAGGAGGATTAATGTGTCTTGATTATGTAATTCTGAGAAACTATTTGTGGTCTTTATTCTGGAGGACTAAACTAGATTCCACATTTTTCTACGAGACTAAAATGAATATTTGCCCTTTTAGTTTTGTAACATGAGGGTTAGATGGCAATTTGTTTATCCTCTTTTGAATTTCAAAATGCAGAAGAAGAAGACCCTCATGGCCCCAAATTTCCAAACAAGCATAACATCAGGATGGCAATGTTTTGGCTTGCACAAGGATGTCAACCTGGAGACTCCCTTGTTTTTCATTATTCTGGTCATGGATCCCAGCAAAGGAACTATAATGGTGAAGAAGCTGATGGTTTTGATGAAACTATATGTCCTTTGGATTTTGAAACACAGGGTATGATAGTTGATGATGAGATCAATGCAACGCTTGTAAGACCTCTTCCTCATGGGGTTAGGCTGCATGCACTAATTGATGCCTGTCATAGTGGCACTGTCATGGATTTGCCATTTCTTTGCAGAATGACCAGGTTACCTTCTTCAGATAGTGTCTAGTTTCTAATTGTATGGCTTAACAGTTAAGATTTTGTTTTGTTGACTTTAACACGTGATGTTTGATAAACAATTTTGATTATGCATTAACACTGCATCTAACAGAAAATATAATATTTAACTAAAAAATGTAGTGATTTATGTTTTCTGAATCGTTCCCATGATTGATCCATTAACCAAACTGTTACCTCATGATAACATTGTTACTCACCAATACGCCCTTTTCACCTTTGAAGTTTAATAATGCCTAGAGGATCAAACATGCAATGGCATATTGCAGGGTTTGATGGAAAGATACAAAATGTAATAAAACATCAATGGCAGGGAACCAAGAAAGATAACGGGATAGTACTAGTGTCCAAAGGTTCTTAGAAAACCAAAGAGAATTTTAAAGAAAATGTAGTGAAGCATACGAGTGCAGAGTAAGAGACAAAAGTGTGTTATCTGAATTTGGATTGTTTGTCCTGATTAACTCTGAAGTAGGTTTCTTACATTTGTAGTCTGACCTTAATGCAATTATCTTTTATTGCCCCCACCTACATTCTAATTCATTCTGATTAACAATGTTATTAAAGCTAAGCTGTAACCTGATACCACTACCAAAGCTGATTATAAAGCTAAATACAAGCAGTCAAGCATAATTGTGCTTATCATGAAAGATAATGCTACAATTTTTGGATTCCTTGGCGATCTCAATCATACTCTGGAATGCGATCTGGTGAGATCACTCTGGATCCCCATGTTTTCACACAAGATCGGTGAGATTGCACGCCTAACCAAAAGTGGGCTATCTGTCGTCCCAGTTGTTGAAACATGAAAGCTATGTTTCTTTTGATCCTAAATGATGTTTTCGGACCTTCAACCCTATTTGAAGCATTTCTTCCCAATAAAAACAGTCACTCTGACTCTTTTGTGGTAGTGTTTCACTGGTTGTCATATTGAAGTTATTATTTTAGTTTAGTGTGTAGTGATTTAAAGGTTTTTTTCTTCTTATTTATGCTATTTCGTCCGTGTGTGTAGGGTCTTACAATCCGTATTATAATCTCATGATTTACAATTTCACTCTCATGTCTCATCCTAGGAAATATTTTAATTTTGACTACCTTGGTGCATGTAATCTGACATGGAGAAAATCCTACCAAAGAAATGGTTTAAATTATATATACTTGACCACTAAAGAGTATATATGATGTTGGATAACAATTGATGTATTGGCTCATAAATGTTTAACAAAAGAGCTGGAACAATGGTTTGCACCAAAAGTTGATTATGTCTATACCTTTTCAATTTGCATGTACCAAAGCCAATTTTTCAATATATGCCTTTGTGGGTAATGCAAACTAGTTGTGTCTGTAGGATTATATTCTTAAGTTATGGGAATACAAGTTCATATAGTGTCTATTGTGCTATGTGACTGAGGGATATGCTCATCAATTGTTCTAATTTTTCTTATTTGTTTTATCTGCATTTGTTCACTCAAAAATAGAGGAAACTTTAATAAACATTTTGCATTATTTTATTTTGTCTTAATAGCAGTTTTCGCTCCCTAACTTTCACGAAGCTGCGATTTTGGCCCCCTAAGAAAAAAAACTACAAAAACCGCCCCATAAGTTTTGCAACTGTAGCAGTTTTGGCCCTCCAAGGCCAATTTTTGGTAAAAAAATAAAATAAAAATAACACGTGGCACCTCACTTAGGGTGCCACGTCAGCGTAGACCGAGTTAAAATTGGCCTTGGGGACCAAAACTGCCACAGATGCAAAACTTAGGGGGCGGTTTTGTAGTTTTTTTTTCTTAGGGGGCCAAAATCGCAACTTTGAGAATGTTAGGGGGCTAAAACTGCTATTAAGCCTTTTAATTTTTATTCTTGTTATCTCGTAATTATAGTTTTGCTTCATTTGACTATTAAATTTATGTTGTAGCATATATTTACTTAGAATTCATATAGTTCCCCTGATTTTGTGTATTCACTCTTTCAATTTTCTTTGCAACAGTCGTGGACAATATGTATGGGAGGACCATCGCCCTAGGTCAGGTGTGTGGAAGGGATCAAATGGTGGAGAAGTTATATGCTTTAGTGGATGTGATGATCATCAAACTTCTGCAGATACATCTGTAAGTTTAGGATTTGATGTGTAAAAATAATAAATTTAAGACTTCTGCAAAGACTAAAGACAGACAAATAGCAGTGCAAATAAATGTAGTATAGACATGTGTGCATTTTCCAGATCATCTGGCCATTTTGTTGAGACATACACAAATCCACACAAGATTTGCATTTGGACATGAAAAAGTTTAAAATAGCTTTCTTTTCTCTCATTCATTAATAATTGAGAAGTTGGTTGCTTATTCCAAAAACTTGCGATGGTCCTCGTGTGTGCGAGAAGCTGTCTCTGGAATGTCCTCCACTTCCATACAAATTTGAGGATACCTCTATTTCTATTTTAATTATAGCTTGGAAAAGGTCACTGCACGAACCAATTCATCGAATGCCTCATTGATTGAAGGAATGGGGAATTTATTAGAGACTTAAATTATGTTTAAATCCCTATAAACCAAAAACCTCCAATTGTTGCCCTTTTTCTCCACAAAAATAATGGGACTGGAATAAGGACTATTGCTAGGCCTTATTATGCCCCCTTTCAGCATATCACCACTAGTTTCTCAATTTCCCTTCCCTAAATAAAATGACGATTTTTACGGTACTTTACATTTGGATTTGTAGCTCTCTCCCTTTAATACAATAGTATAATCGTACAGTCTCTGCGGTAGGCCTTGCTATCCTTAAAACACATCAATTTCTTGCAATCTCGTTTGGACTTCCTTAGATACTTGACCTCCTCTGAATTTGCTTTTTGTATCACATTCTATGATAGACTCTTCTTCCTCGTCTTGCAGTTCCTTAATGATTGTCCTTGTTGAAATATTTCCTTTGCATAAAGTGGGATCCCCTTGATTTTGTATTTGAACTTTCTTCATATTCCCAAGATTATCTAACCATTTGATTCCAAGCACTATATCTTCTCCATCAAATGGGAATACAAAAAAAATATTCCTTGAAGGCCAGTTTCTGTAGCTACAACTCAAGCCTTTTGCAAATCTTGAGTGTCTGCCCACTATACTGATAGCTGTTGTGGTCTATAAGATAGTTTTTTGTACACATTAGTGTCATTACAAATTTTTGGTTATGCATTTTTGCCTCTTGCACTGTCAACTTTCCAATAATTGATAAACGAGACAAATAAAAGCTGTGTTTGTCTTTTTCATAAAATGTTGTATACTGAGTGGCAAGAGAGTGAATACTTACCCTGCTTCTCTCTATAATAATGGGAGGTTGACCCATGTAACTCAACTGCATAGTATTGGCAGGTATGTAGCCAATGCATGTGCTATATTTTGCATAGAAACGTGGGATCGATTGAGACATAAAGATCACCTGGGAACCAAATATTAGGAATTCCTACATTGTGAATGACTTAGGATGAAGCAAATTTTAAATTATTCACACTCATGCATGTCTCTTAACTTGTGTGTCTCCACACTTGTACAAGTGCAACTGATTTTGGAAATTCATACTTGCTTGTGATACCTTTATTTGTGCTGTTATTTATCTGTATTTATCCTTTTGCTTAAATATCTTATTTATACAAATCAGAGATACATGTTGTCTGACAATATGATTGCTATCACCGTAAACAGGCACTGTCAAAAATTACATCAACTGGAGCCATGACGTTTTGCTTCATCCAAGCTGTAGAGCGCTCTGGTCCAGGGGCCACATATGGCACCATTCTTACTTCAATGCGAAGTGCCATAAAAAATGCTGGTAGCGGTGGTGGTGGTGGGGGAGGCGATGCGGTAACTTCTCTTATTTCCATGCTTTTGACTGGAGGTAGTCTTACCACTGGTGGGCTGAGACAGGTAAATATACAGTTAAAATTATTTAATCATTTTGCAGACCCAAAGTTTGAGCTGTTTCCTTTCTATGAAATGCTCAATGATCTTCGCTCATTAGTTCACCACTTACAGTTCTTTACAAGTTTTGTGACTATGGAGAGGTTCTTAATTTTGATCTGACTTCTGCTATTTATTGTTTTCCCTTGTCCTTCCCTTTTGTTTCAACAGGAGCCACAGTTAACAGCTTGCGAAGCATTCGACGTGTATAGAAAACCTTTCTCATTATGATGTTCCGTATTCTTTATACTGCAATTTGTTTTCCTTGGTGCTTCCCCTGTACATGAATTTATTTGGTTATCGTGTATTGATTACTATGATAGGTTAATATTATAAGTAGGTGGGGTCCTAATTTATTCGGTTATCGTCAAGGACGTGACTGGTTGACTTTATGTCTGGATTTTAGATTGCATTTGCTCGTAATAATGAGTAGTTGTCGGTATGATCCTTCTATTATATTTTGCTAATACGTCTCACTCTCGGCTCATACCTTGATTTGCATTTCAAATTTAGGGGCGAGGGTCATAAGAACCCTAGTTGGTTAAATTTGTTATATTTGATGTGGTCGTTCCGTGACTAGAATTAGACCCACATGATGCGTGGGCTAGCTTAAGATTGTGCGTTTTATTACTTTAAATTTATATATTGTGCATCTAATTTTAAAATTCTAAACTATAATTGGTAGACCTACAATAACTGTGATGGTAAATTGATATTGAGCCGAGTTCAACCACCAAAATCCGTCAATTCCATTCTTATTGCAATGAACAACCAACCAAACAAACAAAGCATATAGATTATATTGTTCAGAAATTTAATAAGTTCCCAAGGTTAAGATTAAATTGTACTTGCTCTTTTTTTCCCTTATTGATGCTCGGTTGAAAAATGTCTGAGCATAAATTAGAGGTAAGCTCGCATGTTGTATATATGAAGACAAAATACGACACACAAATATAGCAATGAAAATGGCATCAACTAAAATTTTAATTCCAATTTTAGTATTCTATATGGTTTTTCTATGTTTATGTTTATTTCTTCCCACACTGTCACGCAAAATTCCAAAGTTTATTTATTATTCTTAAATTAGGTGTCCTCTTTATTTTTTAGTCTCAAATTATTTGTCCATCTTATAATATCAATACAACATTTATTATCTTTTTCACTAACATACCTTGTTTATTGCATTTCAATTTCACTAACTATAATTTAATAAGAGTGTTTTAATAAATGATACACATTTTTTCATTAAAATAAACATTATTAATCATTTTCTTAATAACTGTAAAACTCAATTATGACACCTAATATTAGAAACAACTTTTTTATCATAGTATAAAGTTCACAAATATTAGAAACAACTTTTTTATTTTGTAAATTATAATGACTAAATTGCTTGATCCTTGCAACTTTATGACTAAAATGATTATTTACTCTATTATAAAATAACGAAGTGCATTGAAAAAAAAATCCAACTCCTTACATAGAATAAAGATAAATAATTTTTTAGAGTCTAGAGCAACACCCCCTCACCTCATTAGCCGATTGTTTTAAAGATAAGTTATACCCGTGTTTGCCTGTGTTTTCGGCAAACTACAGGCTAGTTCTGATTATTACAAGCGAGACCGAACTAGAGATCTCAGGAGCATGTTGTGCAAAGGTTTTGATCGAAAAAAGGTTTGAAAAGGGCCACGAGATGCACTCAGGTTACTTAGAGAGCAGGACGGGTTTAGAAACAAAAAGGCATTGTCTCTCGACAGTTTTGAGATTGAAAGCAAAAGCAATATAAAGTTAAATAAAAAGGTAAAAGTTTAAACGCATAAACTTAAAGGAAAGGTAAAATGCATTGCATTAAAATAAAGGTCGTCTAATCAGTTTACATACATTATGTATAACTCGTTTCCCTAGACGCCGGTAGTTTGAGTGCTGTAGAATTCTATAAATGATTTGCGACCCATTTTCCGGCTTGGAAACACTTATTTATACTAAAAACCTAACTAGCGAACCACTAACCCCATGATCAGCACTTCCTCCATCTTGGGCAACCGTTTGCCCCCACGTTTCCACTAAGGAAATTGTCTCTAAGCTTGAAATCGTGAATTCCCGCCTTCATTGCTTAACTTCAACGCGATCTTCTTTCAGCTTTGTCCTATCGAACTTCAAGTTACGCATGCTAGCTTACTATCTTGTCGAAATACTCAAGTTGAATATGAGATAACCTTCGATTCCTGCAAAGTTAAAGGTCAAACAGATGTTTACCATATTAAATGAGCCTGTTGAATTTACAGGCTAACAAAATGCCCCCCAAAAATGCCATTTTCGACGACTCTCGTCAAGAACAGGGGAAGATTGGCATTTTTGAGATTGCTCTGTACGCCTTTTAACATTCAAAGCTATGATCTTTCTGCTTCTTCAGATGACCTTCTCGACGTGTTTCTGATCTTTTTTCAAAACATTTTCCCTTCTGTAATGCCTCAAACAACTCGTCGTCCAATCCGTAACCGTTCCTCAACGCCAAGCTTTATCAATTTCCCACTACCTGGTAACTGCCTCACACGTGGCAATCACTAGGATAAGAAAACAAGATGGCATTTATAGACCATTTTTCTTGTGATTCAACACTTGCTCTGGCTCTCAAATTATGGATACGCTCTCGGAAGACATTTTAATCCATATTTCCAAAAGGATAGCCATTTCCGGAGTTCAAAACCTTTAGAATTTTGGAACTACCTCCACCTATCATCGAAAAGTTTCCAACAAAAAGGCAGTATTGCGAGCCTTACCGCGAGACTGTTTTTGGTATCTCACTGATTATTGGTCTTGTATCGGGAAACAGGCTTACATGCGAAAACTATCTCGCAGTGGCCACGCCGAATACTCGGTCGTTTTGGCATCTCAAATGTTTCAAGGCGAACGTCCTGACCTGAAAGAAATCAACTTCGTTCTTCGGAAAGCAGCCAAACATGGTTCTGATGGGGCTTGGTACTTCATGATGAATTGATGATGCTTTTGGCCTTGTCCAAAGATGGATCCTTGGTTGGTGATGTCTTCCTTATTTTCAAAGATATCTTCGACCGTCAACAGCTGCCAATTGTAAAGGGGCCATCATGAATGTGGCAGGTCCTCCTTATTTTTTGGGGTATTTGTAGACCAAGACACTTCTCCCGGAATTCACTTACTGGTTCACTTGCACCTTGAACCATACTTGTCGAGGACATGGGAGAAAGCCAGGTGTTTATTGGCCATTTTCAGGTTCTGATGCTGACTACTCACTGATAGATACCTGCTTTTTATGTCGCTTCGACGTTGAGATTACCTGGTTTTTGGTCCAATTTCGTTTCCTCGAATCGGAAGGCTATGAACTTCCTTTCTTTGTTAGGGCCTAGTAGCTATTTGTGGAATACGTATTGCGCATGGTTTTACACCATTTTCCGACATCTTTGTACTTTGGCCCATTAGTTGGCTTGAAATAAAACATGCCATTTTGATTTTCCATGTCTATGTCGTCATAACTAGACCATGTAACAATTTATTATTTCTTGGCGCTAACTTCGTTTTTGTTTCATACGCCAAGTTTCTTTTGTCTCGATCGAGATTGCTCTTGTATTATTTTGACTTCCTGCAGTATAGGCTTATATCTTTTCAGATATTTGCCATTTATCCTGAATATTCTCTTAATAGGAGCCAATTCTTCAATCTCGTAAGCACCATTGGAAAATACTTGTACCACTTTGAATGGCCCTTCCCATCGAGGTGACCACTTACCTAAGACTCTATCTTTTTTGTCCATAGGTAACAACACTTTCCAAACCAAATCTCCAATGTTAAAAGACTTTGGCTTTACCTTTTTATTATAAGCCTTGGCATTGCGCTCTTTTTGTCTCACAAGTGTCTCTAATGTCGTCAGCCTTTCTTCATCTAAATCGACCATTTCATCTATCATCATGTCCCAATAATGATCTGATGAGATCTCCATTTGTCTCTGAACCCTGGCCGATTGCAGATAAATTTCTACGGGTAACACCGCGTCGTGCCCAAAAACTAGACGAAACAGGGTGGAATTTGTTGATTCCTTAGGGGATGTTCGACAAGCCCAAAGTGTTTGGTCTAGAATGACATGCCAATTTATGGATTTGCCATCTATCCGCTTCTTAATTAAGTCATTGATGGTCTTGTTAGCGGCCTCGACTTGACCATTTGCTTGGGCGTAATACGGCGTCGAGGTGAACAACTTAAAACCCGCTTGCTCAACGAAATCAACTGTTTCCTGGCCAACAAAAGCTGATCCTTGGTCTGTAATGATAGTTTCAGGTACCTCGAACCTACACGGGATGTGGTTCTTAATGAAACTAATTACAGCCTTTTGGTCGACTTTGGGTAGGGGGATAACCTCGATCCATTTGGTGAAGTAATCAATCCCAACCAAAATAAAACGATGGCCTTTAGATGATTTGGGATGAATCTCACCAATTACGTCCAAAGCCCAACCCCTGAATGACCAAGGTTTTATTATAGAATGTAACTCGCTAGCCGGTACATGTTGAATTCCCGCATGTTTTTGGCACTCTTGGCACCCTTTTGCAAACTTGATACAATCTTTCAATGTGGATGGCCAATATAATCCTTGTCGAAACATTAGCCATTTCATTTCATGACCTGCTTGGTGAGAACCACATGCTCCACTGTGAACACTGGAGATGGCGACTAAAGCCTCATTTTCATTAAGGCATCTGAGCAGTACTCCTTCGGCCGTTTTCTTAAACAACTCATACCCAACAATAACATAACTTAAGGCTCTGTATTTAATATATCTTTTGACTAACAGTGCCTGATGGATTCTCTAAATAGTCAACAATCGGCTTCCTCCAATTGTGTTTGGTAGATTGTCAATGGCAAAAATTTCCAAAATATCGAAAATTTCGGGGTAAGAGTATGGATTATAAAAATTTGGCTCCTTTTCTGCCCCCACAGGTTTTGTCATGGACAATCACGTCGAAGGATATTGGGTAGGAACCAATTTATCATTAATTTCGATTAATTCTTCTGCGTAGAAATTTTATATCTTGAAGCAACTTGTGCCATGTCATTTCCCACTTGGTTTTCAATCCTAGCTACGTGTTGAAGACTAACAGACTCAAAATGCTTAATGAAGAATAGGCAGAAACAAAGTATGAAAGTAAATTCTCACTTATGCATTTGTTAGCTGCTTCACCATTGTAACATCCCGATGTTTTATATATATTGTATATATACTTCGTAATAATATTCTTTGTTTATGATTTATTCAACAATTTAATTTATGAGTAAAGAATTTAAGAAATAATAAATCCTTCTTCTAGTTAAAGTAATATAACATTTATTTATTTCAAATTATCTACCTGATTAGTTTGACTATTGTAATTAATAGAGATTTTAGCTGCCAAATAATTTTGATACACTAGCAGCCATGCATATTTTTTTTACGGTGCTCTTTTTTTTTTTTTTTTTTGGTACAATTTACGGTGCTCTTTTCGTTTTGTTATTCATACTTTCCTTCAGCTGATATATCTGAGTTGGAGATTTTAAATGTTCAAAGGGGACCAAAAAAAAATTTGTTTTTGCACATGTTTCATTTCTTCATTCTTGTAACTACCTTTCTTTTAGTACGTGGGTTATTTTAGCTTAATCCATACCTATTTTTACTCAAATTATTCCTACATTTTTTACCATGAGTTTCCCTTTTGTTTGCTAAGTCAAGGACACCATCACTCTCATTAGAAATGTTCATTTTTGTTGACCTAGTATTGCTTGCTGAATATAACGAATTCACCTTCCACGTTTCACATACTTCTGATAGTTATGATATGAGTGGCACTTTAAAATAAAGTGAGGAAAAATTAATTGGATGCTCATTAGTTGTGGGGATAGTGGCAAAGTCCAAGTGGTTTACTAAGTTTATAGTTCTTCCTCAATCTCTCTAACCTTTAATTGGATTTTGAATGAGTAAGGCAAACAAACACCAGTAAAAACCAGTTGAGAACATGGATGACAATTCTTCTCAAAAAAAAAACACGGATGACAATTAAAATAATAGTGTACATGCCACGTGTTATTTTATGATAGGGAACAGGACCACCGGCATATAAGGCACCGCATATAAGTTTTCTCCTTATCTGTATTGAAAATTGAGGGTAATTTTGAAAAGAAAAAAGTCACCTTAAAAGTGCCAAAAGGTAATTTTCTTTATATATAGTATAGATACACGTCGGTTTTACAAGAATTAGTTAAGCCCACTATAAAATCCTAAAACACTTTTTATTTGAGAATAAAAACCCTAGATCACCTCTCAAATATCAAAACCCTAGATCACTTAGTTTTCAAAAACATCATCATCATCGTGTGTGTATTGCTATTTATACTCGATCAATCGTGAATATAAAAGAAGGAGCTTTCTTTCGAAGAAACCCTAAGTAGACCTTTCGTTCAACTCACGCTTCAGTTTAAAGCTAAGGTAACGTATTTTTGTTTCGTTCTTTTTTTTTACTTATCTGTAGTTTTAACTTGATCATCTTTTAAGCTTATTCGTTTTCATCGTAAGATTATGGCAAAAAATGAAGGATTTGCCATTGGAATAGACCTTGGGACCACATATTCTTGTGTTGCTGTGTGGCAAGAACAGCATAGTAGAGTTGAGATTATTCACAATGATCAAGGCAACAAAACTACTCCTTCTTTTGTTGCTTTTACTAAAGATGAAAGGTTGATCGGTGATGCTGCTAAGAATCAAGCTGCAATGAACCCAGAAAACACTGTCTTTGGTAAGCTCTAAATTCACTCTATTCATCATTTATGTATTATTGAGTATTGAGTTGAGGTACAAATTAGTCCTTGAGATCAGTTTTTAGACATATTTTGGTCCCTGATTTTTTGAGGCATTTTGTTGTAAGACTATTTTGATTTATATTTGAGATTTGTAAGGATTAAGTTCTTGGCTTTCACTTATCAAAAACCAAATAAATCTTCATGTTATATATGGTTGCATGCCTATGTTAACAGTTCAAATCAATAATGATAAATAATTATTAACTTTTAACAGATACTAAGAGGCTAATTGGTAGGAAATTTAGTGATTCGGTGGTCCAAACAGATATAATGTTCTGGCCATTCAAGGTTATTGCTGGGGTGAATGACAAACCAATGATTTCGATTAAGTACAAGGGACAAGAGAAGAACTTCTGTGTTGAGGAAATCTCATCTATGGTACTCATAAAGATGCGAGAGATTGCAGAGGCATATCTGGAATCACCGGTTAAGAATGCTGTCATTACTGTGCCGGCTTATTTCAACGATTCTCAGAGAAAAGCCACCATGGATGCTGGTGTCATTGCTGGCCTCAATGTTTTGAAGGTAATCAATGAACCAACTGCTGCAGCTATAGCATACGGCCTTGACAAGAGAACTAACTGTGTTGAAGAACGGAATATTTTTGTCTTTGACCTTGGTGGTGGGACTTTTGATGTGTCGCTTCTTACAATTAAGGATAAGGTCTTCGAAGTTAAGGCCACTGGTGGAAACACTCACCTTAGGGGAGAGGACTTTGATAATAGAATGGTGAACTATTTTGTTGAGGAGATCAAAAGGAAGAAAAAATTGGACATTATTGGGAACCCAAAAGCCTTGAGGAGGTTGAGAACCGCTTGTGAAAAAGCAAAAAGGACACTCTCTTTCGCGGTTGTCACCAATGTTGAGGTTGACGCTTTATTTGAAGGTTTTGATTTTTCTTCATCAATCACTCGTGCCAAGTTCGAGGAAATTAATATGGATTTTTTTTATGAGTGCATGAAGATTGTTGAGAAGTGTCTTAGTGATGCTAAGATGGACAAGAGCAGTGTTGATGATGTTGTCCTTGTTGGCGGATCTTCTAGGATACCTAAAGTGCAAGAACTATTGCAGGACTTCTTCAAGGGGAAGGAATTATGCAAGAGCATCAACCCTGATGAGGCCGTTGCTTATGGTGCTGCTGTCCAGGCTGCTTTGTTGAGTGAAAGCGTCAAGAATGTTCCAAACTTGGTGTTGATTGATGTCGCACCACTGTCTCTAGGTTGGCAGGTAATACATGATGTCATGAGTGTGGTGATTCCTAGGAACACTTCAATTCCTGTCAAGACGAGGAAACAATATGTTACTATTAAAGATTATCAAACGAGTGTCTTCATTCATGTCTATGAGGGTGAGAGACCAAGAGCAAGTGAAAATCATCTTCTTGGTTCTTTCACTCTTTTTGGCTTACCCCCTGCTCCTCGTGGCTATCCTTACGAGGTTTGCTTTGACGTTGATCAAAATGGCATTTTAACAGTATCTGCTATCGATAAATCTACTGGCAGCACAAATGAGATTAAAATAACCAAAGACAAAGGAAGGTTGTCGACTGAAGAAATTCAAAGATTGATTCAAGAAGCTGAGACTTACTGTATCGATGATAAGAAATTCTTAAGAAAGGCTGAATTAATGAATGCACTGGACAACTGTGTTTACAAAATGAAAAATCTGTTGAAGAAGAAAGGCAATAGTTTAATGCTCTCTTCAGAAGAAAGCAATAAGATCAACACTGCAATTGCAATCGCCACAAATTTGCTTGATGAGAACGACCAGCAAAATGAAATTGATGTTCTTGAGGCTCAATTGAATGAGCTTGAGAGTATGTATAAGATCATTATAGGCAAGTCCTGGTAGTTTTTTTTATGTTCTCATATTTAAGTGTTTTCTTGAGAGTATGTATAAGACCATTATAGGCACATGTGATTTGATTTGTTTACTGTATTTTGCTTCGTTAAGGTTTAATAAGGTTAAATACTTGAAGTTTGGTATATGCCTGCATTGTAAGTCTTCAAATATGTTTAAGCATTTGAACCGAATGAGTAAATTTATCCATTTGATTCATACATTGAGTGGAGTAATTAATCTTCATTTTAATCTATATATCTGAATTAAAATGCTAATCTCAAGCATTTGCTACTTCAGTGAACTTGAATCTAAAAAATTGATTGAAAAGTGCTATGACTCTATGGGAAGATATTGTTAGAAATTTTTCTCATTGTCTAACTTGCATGAAATTGGAAGATATAGAGTCATTATTGACTTGCTACAAGTAATATGTGAATTTTTGTTATATTCAAAATAATCTATGTTTGATTTCATTCTTGGTGGTGCTAAAATTAATTTTATCGGTGTAGAAGAATTGATTTTGTCACATTTAAATGTTTTTCACTAGAATTGATTATAACTTGAAGATATGATTTATAACTCTTGATTTCAAATGGGTGACTTTAGATATGATTTATAACTTTTGATTTCAAATGTGGGACTTTTGCATTCAAAGTTGGTTTTTTAACTCTTCTATATGTATCATTTTTTTTTTGTGCGGAATCGTATCCAGACATAAATTATTTTACATTTTAACTGACTTTTTTTTAACTAAAATCAATTCTGTTACTACATAATCGACCATACAACTAAACGAAATCAAATCATATTTCCTATTCTCTCTCTAATATCTATTGAAGTATAATTCAAATTTAGACTTAGTAGTATTTTAGATATTTAGATTTTAAAATAGTTACTGGCAATGCAAGTAACTAAGAGAAGTTACTTGCTATAAATGTAACTAACCATATGAACTTGTTAGATATTATTGGACCTATTTGTGGTATAGAAAGCCATCGCCATGCAGGGCCGGCACAAGCTATAGGCTAACTAGGCTTTTGCCTAAGGCCTCAATTTTTTTAATTTTTTTACCTATTATATCTAATACCTCGTATTTATTTATGAAACTAGAAATTTTAAGAGAAATAATAAAAATGAAAAATGATACACCAATTGATATAATTAATACTTAATTATATAAAAAAAAACATAATTCTTTTTCAAATGCGTATATTGCTTATAGAATAATGCGAACAATTCATATAAATATTGTTTTGCCTTTCGAAAATAAAATTTAAAATTAAAGTTAATAATATCTTCTTTAGGATCAACAGTGTGTCCACAAAGATTAAATGGATTTGTTTTGATGTCGAGTTAAAAAAAGTTGTTAAACGAAAGCGATTACAATGATTTAATGAATGATTTTGCATAAAAAAAAAGTTTAAAAAGTGAAATTTTGAATAAAAATATTACTTTCGTAAAACAAATACTATTAATATTTTTTTTTGCACAAACTAATAATAACTTAAAATGCCTCATTTTAGATTTCGTCTTGAGCCTCAACATGTGTTGGGCTGGCCCAGTCGCCATGTTGTATAAATCTATTGAATTCAAGGAATAAGACAAGTTGTTGCATACACCAAAATTTCATATTCCCTCTCTTTCACATTCACTTTTCCTTTTCTACTCTCTCTGCAATCCTAACACTCTCTGAACCTCTTTTGGTGGCTTCATGACTTCATCTTCTTGCCTTTTCCCAACTCCAAACACATTACCAGTTGGCAAGCTCTACTAATCATAGCTACATTTTTTTTTTCCAAGTGTCCTTTTGCCTTTTTCTGGAAACTAGCACAATGTTTGATGCAATGGAAAGATGAAGGAAATAAATTATGGGGAGACGAAGCTACTTTCCCTTGTCTATATTTCTCACTTGAAGGAAAGGATGGGACACAAGAATCGCAATGGGATTGGGACTTACCATATATCCATTCCTCTAAAAAATAGCGGGAAAAATACAAAATACTACCAAGTTCAAAAAAAATTACACTTTATTTTATGAAGCTAAAATAGCTCATCAAAATTAACACCGAAAAGGATTGAACTTGAGATTTTGAGAGGAGCATACTCTAAAGTTCCAAACCAACACCAAAATACTAATCCAAGTGGGTTAAACAAAATAACGTACTCTCATTTGCATATAGAGTTTGAGTAATGTATTAACGATATATTTTGGTATTTAGTTTTGGGTTAGTCCATACAAAATTATGATCAGATACTTCTTAAGTGGACTGAAGGATAAAATTGACCAATAAACATCTATTCCAAAAAAAAAAAATATATTGGTATAAATGTGGACCAAAGGATAAAGCAATATTTTTTTAATTTTTAATAAAAATTTGATTTTGATTAAAATTATATGTATAAATATTTATAACTTTTAAATAGAAACAAACTATATTTATCTTTTATCAACAATATAACAAATATAATATAAATTCTTGTATTTTTTAATAACACCAACGATATATGTTCTTTAGAGCAAATTTGATTAAGGATATAAGTGTAATAAGAATTCCATCCCAAAAAGATTATTTAGTTTACTTAGATACTTCCCGATTAATTTTTTCTATTTTATATTTTTAAAATTAAATAATTAAAAAAAAGTATCTAAGAATTTAAACTTTACCAAACACGTTTATTCCTAAAAACGTTTTTTATATATACTAGCGAAAAGCCAGGCACTCACGTGCTCGTCTTTCCGCTCATTTTATTGCGCTAATGTTTGAAAATTATGAACAGTTTTTTTTTTTTTTTGCGAAATTTTCATTAAAACTAAATATATAAATGTTTGTTGTTTTCAAGTTATAAAAATGCAAACTAATCATGATTATCTATTTCAATGACATCAATAATATATTATTAAAAAAATTAACATTAACAATATAACAAAAAATATAATCTAAATTATTTTTTTTAATGACACCAACAACAATCTTTATTATCGAAAAAGTCTTTTGAAGGTATAATTGGGAAAGAAAAATATATATTTGTATATTTATACTCATGTAGTTTGTATATTTATTAAATGATAAAGGAAAAAAAAAACCAAACATATATATATTTGTATCGTGTTTGTTACATTTTTTCAATATTTAAATTTATTCTTATCTATTTGTTACATGTGCTATTTGTATTGAAAATTGAGGGCATTTTTGGAAAGAGAAAAATTCAACCCAAAAGAGTTGAAAGAGGTTGTTTTCTTTATATATACACTCCCTCCGTTCCTTTTTAGGTGTCGTTTTAGAATATATTTTTTTTAAACAAGTGTCGTTTTAGAATATTAACACAAAAATAGCAAAGTGTATTTTTGCACCTTTTCTTTCTATTAAACCCTCGTTTTAATCCATCAATATATTCTTATTTTTTTGCACACACTTTCTCTTTCCGATAAACTTAATATGTTATCTTTCTCTTGTAACAAACATTTGTTAGTTACTATCTTTTTCTCCAACAAATTTCCTTTTTTTTTTTGCACACTCTCTCATAATAAACAATTGTCAATTTTCTAAATATTGTTCTTCTATCTTGTCAAACAAGTCTTCAACTATTTCTCCCTCTTCACCTCCCATCGGCCGTTTCTAACGAGTCTTCCACTCTTTCTTCCTTTTGAACATTCATGGAGTCTTTTAATTTATTTTTCTCTCAGATATGTTATTTTACTTTGCACTTGAAATTTTTAACAATTACTACTCATCTTATTTATAGAATTTTAACTATTCATGGAACAATTATTATAGGTAACAAGATTTTGTTTAAATTTTAAGATAACAAGAAACAAACTTTTTTAAAATAAAAAAAAACTATATTTAAATTATAAAACTTTAGTTTTTCATATATATATCATTAATTAGTTTTATTGAAAAAGATAAGAGTAATTGACAAAGAGTATAATTGATAAATTATACCCTTAAAATACCAAAACGACAGTTAAATAGGATCGAAAAATTCACACTAGAACGATACTTAAAAAGGAACGGAGGGAGTAGTATAGATATAAATGGGAAGGGAAAAAGAAAAAACTAAAAAAAAATCAAAAACAAAAAAAACAAGCTAAACTAGGAGGAAGGTTGTCCCGAGTCGGCAATAATAGAAGTTTCTTTCAAAAAAAATAAAAAAATAATAGAAGTTTGGAAGCATGAAACAAACCCACCTCAAAAAGAGGCGCTTAGTTTTCAAAAACAACTAACTTGTGTATTACTATATCTTCAAACATAAAAGAACGGTTTTGCTTTGGAAGAAACCCTAAGTAGACTTTTTCTTCTTACTCACGCTTCAGTTAATAACCAAGGTAGAGTTCTTTTGTTTTCTTTTTTTACTTTACTGTACTTTTGACTTTATCGTGGTTTTTAACCTTATTTGTTTTCATTGTAAGATCATGGCAAACAATAATGAAGGATGTGCCATTGGAATAGACCTTGGGACGACGTACTCTTGTGTTGCTGTATGGCATGAAGAACATGGTAGAGTTGAGATTATTCACAATGATCAAGGCAACAAAACTACTCCTTCTTTTGTTGCTTTTGCTAAAGATGAAAGGTTTATCGGTGATTCCGCTAAGAATCAAGCTGCCATGAACCCAGAAAACTCCGTCTTTGGTAATGTTTTATTCTCTACTCATCATTTATATATGAGTAATTGTTATGATACAAATTATTCCATGAGAACAAAATAAGAAAAATCAACTTGGTCTATCTAAGTATACAATCTATTATATACTACTGAGGTCTCCTTGTCTTTTTATAAATGTTACACATATGTTTAATCTTCAGTTATGTTGGTAGGTTAAATTTTAAGATAAATTTTAGACAGTGTCGATCCAAGGGTACGACTACTAAAACCCTAACTTTACGTCACCCAACAAAAAAAAAATTATTATTAGATTTTATAGGATAAAAAGCCCTAATGTGTTTACAGAAAAATGCCACATATATTAAAACTTGTTTTAGGCTTCCTTTATTATTGAAAATTATTGTTCGGCCCTGTTTTTAGCTTAGTTTTCGTCTCTGGATTTTTTGGGAAATTTTATTATCATACATTTTTTTTATTGGTATTGGAAATTTTTAAGGACTATAAGTTCTTATTTGTCATTATAAAAAAAAAAAAAAAAACATGTTCTTACTTTTCATTTATCAAAAACCAAATAGAATTTTGTATTTACTCATGCAAAAACCAAATAAATGATAGTATATAATTATTGATATTATATTTTGACAGATGCTAAGAGACTAATTGGTAGAAAGTTTAGTGATCCTGTGGTCCAAAATGATATAATGTCGTGGCCATTCAAGGTCATTGCGGATACGAATGACAAACCAATGATTTCCCTCAAGTACAAGGGACGGGAGAAACACTTTTGTGCTGAGGAAATCTCTTCTATGGTACTCGCAAAGATGCGGGAGATTGCTGAGGAATATCTAGAATCATCGGTTATGAATGCTGTCATTACTGTGCCGGCTTACTTCAACGATTCTCAGCGAAAAGCCACCATAGAAGCTGGTGTCATTGCTGGCCTTAATGTATTGAAGGTAATCAATGAACCAACTGCTGCAGCTATTGCATATGGACTTGACAAGAGAACTAACTGTGTTGAAGAACGGAATATTTTTGTCTTTGACCTTGGTGGTGGGACTTTTGACGTGTCTCTCGTTACAATTAAGGATAAGGTCTTCGAAGTTAAGGCCACCGGTGGAGACACTCATCTTGGGGGAGAGGACTTTGATAATAGAATGGTATACTATTTTGTAGAGGAAATCAAAAGGAAGAAAAAATTGAAAATTGTTGGGAACCCAAAAGCCATGAGGAGGTTGAGAACTGCATGTGAAAAAGCAAAAAGGACACTTTCTTTTGCCTCTGTGACCAATGTTGAGGTAGACGCTTTGTTTAAGGGTGTTGATTTTTCTTCATCAATCACTCGTGCCAAGTTTGAGGAAATCAATATGGACCTTTTTGATGAGTGCATGGAGATTGTTGAGAAGTGTCTTAGTGATGCTAAGATTGACAAGAGCAGAGTTGATGACGTTGTCCTTGTTGGTGGATCTTCTAGGATTCCGAAAGTGCAGCAACTATTGCAGGACTTCTTCAAGGGGAAGGAATTATGCAAGAGCATCAACCCTGATGAGGCTGTTGCTTATGGTGCAGCGGTCCAGGCTGCTTTGTTGAGTGGAAGCGTCAAGAATGTTCCAAACTTGGTGTTGATCGATGTTGTACCACTGTCTCTAGGTTGGCAGGTAATACATGATGTCATGAGTGTGGCGATTCCTAAGAACACTTCAATTCCTGTCAAGATGACAAAACAAGCTGCTACAATTAAAGATAACCAGCTAACGACCATAATTTACGTCTATGAGGGTGAGAGACCAAGAGCAACTGACAATCATCTTCTTGGTTCTTTCATTCTTTCTGGCTTACCCCCTGCTGCTCGTGGCCATCCTTTTGATATATGCTTTGATGTCGATCAAAATGGTGTTTTGACAGTTTCTGCTATGGACAAATCCACTGGTAGTAAGAATGAGATTACAATAACCAAAGACAAAGGAAGGTTATCGGCTGAACAAATTAAAAGATTGGTTAAAGAAGCTGAGGCGTACTCTATCGATGATAAGAAATTCTTAAGAAAGGCGAAAGTAATGAATGCACTGGACGACTGTGTTTACAAATTGGGAAATGTATTGAAGAAGAAAGATATTAATTTAAAGCTCTCTTCAAAAGAAAACAAGAAGATCAATGCTGCAATTAAAAAGGCCACAAAATTGCTTGATGAAAATGACCATCAAAATGAAAGTGATGTTCTTCAGAAACAGTTGAATGAGCTCGAGAGTATGTATGAGCACATTATAGGCAAGTCCTGCTAGGTTTCTATGTTTTACTTGGTATTTTTTTAAGTGTTTTCTCGTCTTAGCTCTATTTTAGTAAGAAAATGCAAACTTCTATGAATGATTAGTTAATATTTGTGGCTTGGTATAGTTTTCAATACACATGTTATTTGACTTGTTTACTGTATTTTGCTTCGTTAAGATTAAATACTTGAGGTTTGGTATATGCCTGCATTGTAAGTCTTCAAATATGTTTAAGCATTTTAAACGAATGAGTAAATTTATCAACTTACTTCAAGTGGAGAAATTAATCTTAATTTCAATTTATATATCTGAATTAAAATGCTAATCTGAAGCATTTGCTACTTCAGGGAACTTGACTCTATGGGAAGATATTGTTGAAAAATTTTCTTGCATGAAATTCTCATATTCCCTTTCATTCACATTCTCTTTTCCTTTTCTACTCTCTCTACAATCCTAAAACTCTCCTCACAGCACCCTCCAATGGATAATCACTCTCTGAGCCTCTTTTGGTGGTTTCATGGCTTCATCTTGCCTTTTCCCAACTCCAAACACATTAGAAGTTGGCAAGCTCTACCAATCCTTTGCATTGCTGTGCAACATATAGGCCATCTTTTTACCTTTTTCTGGAAATTAGCACAATGTTTGATGCAATGGACAGATGAAGGAAATAAATTATGGGGAGATCCTTTGGGGTTCCTTTTATTGTACTTCTTTAAATCTATAAAAATTTCTTTTTCCTTTGTTTTCTTGCTTTCGATAAAATAATCACTACTACTTGCTTGCAATAATTTTTGTTTTAACATCTATTCCCTCCATTCATGATTAACTGAGTTATTTGCTCATTTCACGCATATTAAAAAATGTATACTCCCTCCGTCCTATATTATAAGCAACAAAAAAAAAAAAATCACACATATTAGGAAAACCAAAACATAGTAGTTTGTAACATAGTTTTTTGTGTTATCTTTGAAATAAGTTTTATAGGAATATGTAAAAACAATTTTCATTGGTAGTTGATTATAGAGAAAATGAAAAAGAGAGTAAATTGAATGCACTTTACATTTAATTTTTCTTTGAAAAAGATAATTTTTTTGAAAAAACATAATTAAATATGATAAAAGTTGATTTTTTTTGCTTATAATTTGGGACAAAGAAAATGAGTTTTTTTGCTTATAATTTGGGACGGAGGGAGTAAGTGAAGAAGAGAGAAAAATGGTTTTAAGTGTTTTTGTTAAGTATTAATGCATTCTCCATTATCATAAATGCAAAGTGGAATATATTGAATTGGGAGTGATGAAAGTAATATTAATTAGAGTTATATTTGGAAAAAAAAGTAATTAATGTTGTATGGAAAAGTGAAATTGGTCAATTTTTTTTTTGTTGCAAATTGCTCACTTATTATGAGATAGAGGGAGTAGAACATTAACTTTTTATTCTTGTTTATGTGTGGATAAAGAGAAATTAGATAATCATGTGGTGGATCAAATTTAAGTTTGATAAATTAACATGTTCCTAGTTACATATTCTCAAATATAAAACCCTTTAAATGTGATATTTTGGGACAATACAAGGAATCACACACACACAAAAAATCAAAGATTTTGGCCCTTTTTCATTTTATTTTGAGTGATATTTCTCATAGAATCATGATTTCCCTACTACTTGACTTGCAACCTTAATGAAATTATTCTCTTCTTGTGAAGTTTGTATGATGAAAATATACTTTAAATTTTTCTTTGTCCTTGATGAAAATCAAGTTTAATATATTTGGAGTATAGTTCTAGGCAACCTAAACATCAAATTGAAGAGAAGTAAAAGGAAACTGCACATGCTAAAAATGTGACCACATATAGGTCATTTTTTGTAAAGGTGGTTGTCGCGGTGATTTTCGGATATCAAACTATTGGTTAGCGTTGACTCACAAATTTAGGATTCACCACCGATCTTTTATTTTTCCAAGGGAAAGGGGAGAAGTTCGAAAAAAACCTTATTTTAAAGAAATCTATATATCTGAATTAAAATGCTAATCTGAAGCATTTGCTACTTCAGTGAACTTGAATCTATAAAATTGATTGAAAAGTGCTATGACTCTATGGGAAGATATTGTTAGAAATTTTTCTCATTGTCTAACTTGCATGAAATTGGAAGATATATAGTCATTATTGACTTGCTACAAGTAATATGTGAATTTTTGTTATATTCAAAATAATCTATGTTTGATTTCATTCTTGGTGGTGCTAAAATTAATTTTATCGGTGTAGAAGAATTAATTTTGTCACGTTTAAATGTTTTTCACTAGAATTGATTATAACTTGAAGATATGATTTATAACTCTTGATTTCAAATGTGTGACTTTAGATATGATTTATAACTCTTGATTTCAAATGTGTGACTTTTGCATTCAAAGTTGTTTTTTTAACTCTTCTACATATATGTATCATTTTTTCTTTGTGCGGAATCGTATTCAAACATAAATTATTTTACATTTTAACCGACTTTTTTTAACTAAAATCAATTTTATTACCGCATAATCGACCATACAACTAAACTAAATCAAATCATATTTCCTATTCTCTCTCTGATATCTATTGAAGTATAATTCAAATTTAGACTTAGAAGTATTTTAGATATTTCGTTTTTAAAATAGTTACTACCAATGCAAGTAACTAAGAGAAGTTACTTGCTATAAATGTAACTAACCATGTGAGTTTGTTAGATATTATTGGACCTATTTGTGGTATAGAAAGCCATCGCCATGCAGGGCCAACACAAGCTGTAGGCTAACTAGGCCTTTGCCTAAGGCCTCAATTTTTTTAATATTTTTACCTATTATATCTAATAACTCGTATTTATTTATGAAACTAGAAATTTTAAGAGAAATAATAAAAGTGAAAAATGATACACCAATTGATATAATTAATACTTATTTATATAAAAAAAAACCTAATTCTTTTTCAAATGCGTATATTGCTTATAGAATAATGCGAACAATTCATATAAATATTGTTTTGCCTGTCGAAAATAAAATTTAAAATTAAAGTTAATAATATCTTCTTTAGGATCAACAGTGTGTCCACAAAGATTAAATGGTTTTGTTTTGTTGTCGAGTGAAAAAAAAGTTGTTAAACGAAAGCGATTACAATGATTTAATGAATGATTTTGCATAAAAAAAAGTTTGAAAAGTGAAATTTTGAATAAATATATTACTTTCGTAAAACAAATACTATTAATAAATTTTTTTTTGCACAAACTAATAATAACTTAAAAAGCCTCATTTTAGATTTCGCGTTGAGCCTCAATATGTGTTGGGCTGGCCCTGTCGCCATGTTGTATAAATCTATTGAATTCAAGGAATAAGATAAGGTGTTGCATACACCAAAATTCTCATATTCCCTCTCTTTCACATTCACTTTTCCTTTTCTACTCTCTCTACAATCCTAACACTCTCTGAACCTCTTTTGGTGGCTTCATGACTTCATCTTCTTGCCTTTTCCCAACTCCAAACACATTAGCAGTTGGCAAGCTCTACTAATCATAGCTACATTTTTTTTTCCAAGTGTCCTTTTGCCTTTTTCTGGAAACTAGCACAATGTTTGATGCAATGGAAAGATGATGGAAATAAATTATGGGGAGAGGAAGTTACTTTCCCTTGTCTATATTTCTCACTTGAAGGAAAGGATGGGACACAAGAATCGCAATGGGATTGGGACTTACCATATATCCATTCCTCTAAAGAAATAGCGGGAAAGGTACAAAATACTACCAAGTTCAAACCAAATTACACTTTGTTTTATGAAGCTAAAATAGCTCATCAAAATTAACAGCGGAAAGAATTGAACTTGAGATTTTGAGAGGAGTATACTCCAAAGTCCCAAACCAACACCAACATACTAATCCAAGTGGGTTAAACAAAACTACGTACTCTCATTTGCATATAAAGTTTGAGTAATGTATTAACGATATATTTTGGTATTTTAGTTTTGGGGTAGTCCATACAAAATTATGATCAGATACTTCTTAAGTGGACTGAAGGATAAAATTGACCAATAAACATCTATTTCAAAAAATAAAAAAAAGGGTATCCCCTTATATATTGGTATAAATGTGGACCAAAGGATAAAGCAATATTTTTTTAATTTTTAATAAATTTTGATTTTGATTAAAATTATATTAACAAAAGTTTTGTACCCCTAATGCAAGTGCCAAAGGAAACAAAACAAACATATTTATAACTTTTAAATAGAAACAAACTATATTTATCTTTTACCAACAATATAACAAATATAATATAAATTCTTGTATTTTTTAATAACACCAACGATATATGTTCTTTAGAGCAAATTTGATTAAGGATATAAGAGTAATATGAAGGATGATGAAAGTGTTGAGGAAATGTACTCAAGATTTCTGGACTTCAAATACTGAAGAAAAGTTAATTTGCTTCTGATCATGTGAGCAAGATTCTGATAAGCTTACCCTTTAGATGGAGACCTAAAGTAACTGCTATTGAGGAAGCTAAAGATCTAAACACTTTAAGTGTTGAAGATCTTGTGAGATCTCTCAAGGTTCATGAAATGAGTCAATGAGCATGAGTCTGCTAAGAAGACAAAATCTATTGATTTACCATCTAAAGGAAAGTCTTCAAAAGCTCTCAAAGTCATTGAATATGAAGAAGAATCACCTGACGGAGATTTTGATGAAGACCCTGCTGAGAAGATGGCTATTCTTTCTAGTAAGCTTCAATATCTGGCTAAGAAGAACAGGAAGTTCTTGAGCAGAAGAGGTTGTTACAGAAGCTCCAAGAAAGAAGATCAGAAGGGTTGCTTCAACTGTAAGAAGCCTGGACACTTTATTGTTGATTGCCCTGATCTTCAGAAGGAGAAATCAAAGGATAAGTCCAAGAAACCAAACTTCAACTCAAGCAAATTCAAGAAACAGATTAAGAAGAGTTTAATGGCCACCTGGGAAGACTTAAACAGTGAATCTGGTTCTGATAAAGAATAAGTTGATGATGAAGCAAATGTAGTTGTGGGGTTAGTGGCTACAATAACATCAGAAGCTGAACCTGAATCAGATTCTGAAGATGAAAATGAGATATGCATAAGAGCAAAGGAAAAGCAAAGGTCATGGTACCTAGATAGCGGTTGCTCAAGTCATATGACAGGAGAGAAGTCTATGTTCCTTACCCTTGCAATGAAAGAAGGAGGAAATGTGAAATTTGGAGGAAACCAATGTTGGAACAAAGGGTGTTTCACAATATCAGACTCTTTAGTTTTGATGATAACAAGGTATTAAAAATTATCAATTGGATATGCTAAACATTTGTTC
>Ga0315914_1000448_pt1 | contig 51170 bp, 27 predicted proteins | sample MpolenodulesMG_FD_203920 | JGI IMG/M metagenome (GOLD analysis project Ga0315914, IMG submission 203920) | Medicago polymorpha root nodule microbial communities from Los Angeles, California, United States - elongated nodules | ecosystem: Host-associated > Plants > Roots > Nodule | place: USA...
GTCCTTTGTCAACTCTGGTGAAGTAGCTTCTGGCGAGATATGCTTCTGATGACCAGTGCTTCTGATGTTCTTGCTTCTGATGACGTGTCTTCAGGAGCTCTTCTTCAGACTCGTTTCTTCAGATGCAGTTCTTCAGACTCATTCTTCCAGATGCTTTAAGCTTCAAATAAATTCCTTTGCTCTTGAACTTGTTCAACCAGAATCTTTATGAATAGAACTTTGATTATGGATCCTGTACACTTGAACAAATTGTTTAGCATATCCAATTGATTATTTTTAATACCTTGTTATTGTCAAAACTCAATAAGTGGCTTGTGAAACACCCTTTGTTCCAACACCGTGGTGCGATTTTGGGCGCATCCAGATTTGCCTATTTAAGCTGAAGTCAGTTCCAAACATAAGGGTTACGATTTTCGAGAGCAAAAGTGCGATTTTCAGACCTGAAGACTGCTGGAAGGGCGATTTCATCCTCCTTTACTCAGTTCATGTATGTTTTAATTATTTCATTGATTATGCTATTTGTAAACTCGATTATGAGTAGCTAAATCTCTCAGAGATTGGGTCCAAGATGAATCTATGTAACCCTAATTGATCCATGTTGCTGTGAAACTCTATTTATTATGTATGACAATCTAGTTTTTATTCAATTCAATTGTTCTTAATGCTTTTTATATCCTGATTAAATATAAACATGATTTAGTGAGAACGAATGACTATTGACCCTAGCTTTCGACTTAGACCTAATTGAATTGTTCTAATAAACATGGTTAGTCTAGGAATGGATAATCGTTTGTTAGTGATATTAGGTTAACGTGCTTAAAACCTTCAAAGATTATTAGACCACCTAAGGAATTAGGGGCTGTAGTTTGAGAAGAGGGTCCTAACTCAAGGGATTGATTAGGACTATTTTGTTAACCATCGTGGAACTAGAGAATCATCCATAAGAATAGGTGCAATATACCAATTAAGGAAACACTAGAGGATTCGACAGACCTGATCTCATCTCTCTCCATATTTTCTTAATCAATCTTTATTTTATGTTACTTGATTTCATCAAATCAAACCAAACCAACTGCCTAGTGGCAAATTTAAAAGAACCTTTATACATCCTTTTTAATAACGTAATTGAATTCTTGAGATTAAAACTAGTCCTTGTGGAAACGATATTTTTACTACTTCGATAGTATTTGGTACACTTGCCAAATGTCTATCATGAGGTTTTATAGAAACAAGGAGTTTAACTTAATGTAAAAACGTACCTTTCAAATTGATAGACCAAATATATAGACGTGGTGGATACGACTTTGAATCCCCAAAATTGTTATGTATTTGCAATATATCTGGTTCAAATCACTAAGTAAAGTTTGATTATTATCAAATGGTCTTGATTTGGCCTATGATTTTGTTCCACTTTTTTCGTGGATTAAGGCATATCTGAGTAACATTTCATGTGTCAATCTATGTATTGGAGACCATATTAAACCTATATACTTCAATATTCAACCTATATACTATGTATTGGACCATATCCGTTATACCAATTCTGGAACAATATAATGTCATGACTAAACATATATTCCATCCTACCTTTTTTTTGGGTCAAATATTCCATCCTACTTTATATATAAACAATTTTTTTTTTTAAATTTATTGAATAATTAATATATCTTTTAAAAAATAAAAAACAGGAAGGCTGCAATATTCCTTAAAAGTTTTTTTTTTTTGTCGCATAACAAGTACTTAACCATGTACGGTAACCATCAAAACTGTAAACCCAGAGATATCCATACTACAAAGGGTCTATATAAAATTGGTACTCACTCACGAGTGAGAGGCCTAACAAGATCATGCACGGTAGACTGAACCTTGTAACTGTCGTATAACAAGTACTTAACCATGTGTAGTAACCATCAAAACAGTAAACCCTGAGATATCCATACTACAAAGGGTCTATACATGAGTACTGAAAAATGGATCTAATGAGATCTCCCTAAAAGGCTAACAACATATCATCTGTATCCAAGTCCAAACCTTCCTCCCTAGCTTGACCAAATGGAGCCTTCATCTATGCACCATGGCAGCTAAGCTGCCCAGGGCATTGCTTCATTCTCTAGTATCTCTTTCCATAACTTTTTTATGTCGTGAAAAGGCCAACGTCTAACTCTGTAGTCATGAGAATGATACATATATATATAATAAGTCTCTTAGCTATTTCCACCCCTACTTTGTTAACTTAATATGCGAGAAATCGGTTGCATGATGGAAAAGTTGTAGTGTACATAGACTTTTGTGCAGTGTAATTGTTTTTTTTTTCCAGTTGTTTTTTTGAATAATTTTTGCTTTTCAGTTTTGTCATTATTACTTTGGTTTCGGTTCGTATCTGATACCATATATGTATATCTACCAAGATAAAATAACAAAAAAAAAATATAAATGTTATATTGAAATCAATTCAGAACACAAAATGGTCAGCTTTTTATACGTTAATGTAGTTTATAACATGGTTAATAAAGTGTTAGATTTTTTGTATATAAATTTGAGCTTAAACGATTAAATTGTTGAAATTGCGAGGTTGGACGTTGTGATCAAGGTTTGAACTTCGACTTCTTCATTTCTGTGAGAGTTTTCAATGACTATTATTATTTCGCTTATCTTAAAACAAAAGTGTTGGATTTGTTTAGTTGATATCACATGTCACAATTTATCAATGATCAAAAGAATTTCAGAATTTGACTAACCATTTGTCTTAACTCATAACAATCTGATTATTCAAATATATGTGTAATTGTAACATCAAAAATCACGATTGACTGACATTCAGTTGTAAACATATACTCATTTTTAACTTGTATATTTAATAGTTGTAAAATCCAATAAAACCTATCTTAATTGGTAATATCGATATTAAGTAAGACGTCTTCATCTGGGTTTAAATCCAACACCATGTAATCGTAATTGTGTACGTAAGTTTTAGGTGGTTTACCACTTCATTTGCAAAACAAAACACAAAAATATTCAATAAATGTCATCAATGTCAACTTTCATATTCGATGCACTTAACTTTGATCATTGCTTCAGGTTCTGAACTCTATGAGAAGCTATGTGAAAAACAAGTAAAAAACTAAAACAATTCAACCCCCTTCTTGTGTTTTTCTCACCTTCATTGACAATTTCTACAATCTTGTCTACATGAGTCGAAGAAAAACAAATTAACATTATTTCAACAATTCAACAATGCAGCCAACTACATGTGAGCATGAGAGAGGAATCAACTTGCATCTTTGGTTTCCTACCTTTAATCTACACCTTTGGACTTTTTTTTATAACAAATCAATGGCTCACATTCAATGAGTCCAAGTTGGACCAATATTTTTGTGTCCAAATTAAATTTTACAAGCTAACCATAAAGGTTGGACCTTTTTATTCTTCTAGAAAGTCTAGCGGCAAAATACAGTCACACACCAAGTTACAAAGAATGAGAAATTGTAGATCAAACCAAAATTTTATTATTTCAAATATCTTCCCGATCCTTCCCGATCAAATAAAAAAACTAAAATAATAATAAATTAGTAAAACAAGTCAAAAAGAATAATTAAATACAAAAGCAAAAAAAACAAAAACTATATAATAGAATATAGCCTATGGTTTTAGTTTTAATGTTTCAATATTAGCTGATTTGACTTGAATATAAATTGAATATGTTATGTATATGGTATTAGATTTTCAATGGTATTTGTTACATTCCTTAGCAAGTCTGATTTTCTGGCTACCACCTTTGGAAGGACACGTCATCTGAACAACATCTAATAACACATAGAGTTTTTGAGAGAGAAAAAACTAGTTACAATAAAGTTCAAAAGGATTCCCTAAAAAAAATAAAGCACAACAAGATGTAACTTGTCCATGATTGAAATATTATGCTAGACCATGATAAACGCGTCATACTGTACTTATTGATTGGTAAAAGTAGTCTAACCATAACTTTGTTTCAAGCAAATAATATTTTCCATTTAAAGCTTTGGTCACCATCTTACTTTATTACTCATGGGCAGGGAGAATCTACCGAGGGTGTGTGTGTTCAACCTCCCATAAGAAATCAAAATGCCTGCAAAATATTAAAAATAAACAACATAATAAAACAACAATGACCGTTAAAACACACAAACTCTCACATATACTTACATAAAACACCAATATTAATGATTTCTTACTACAATCTCCATTTTTGACGTGCTCATCTCTAGCGGCTTTTTCTACGTAAATTCTTTTGCATTTCTTACATTCATACTTCCCTGGATGAGTTTTCATATGATCTTGAAATTTTTTCTTACTCCCAAATGTATTATTACATACATGTCAATCATAATTATAATCATTTCTGAAATAATCACGACTTCCCGAAGCCATACCAACAAAACAATTACCATATTTTAAGTGGAAATGAGAATGATAAGAAGTTATGAAATTGTATAGTGTTGAAGGTATAATTAGAAGGGGAGAGACATGGAAACAATTTGACTCTGAAAGAGAGTGACAAAGTTGAAACTGAAGGAGGAGTTTACTGATAATTAACAACATCTAATAACACATAGAGTTTTTGAGAGAGAAAAAAACTAGTTACAATAAAGTACAACAAGATTCCCTAAAAAAAATAAAGTACAACAAGATGTAACTTGTCCATGATGGAAATATTATGCTAGACCATGATAAATGTGTTATACTATACTGATTAATTAGTTTTTTTTTTTTGAGGGAGCTGTACTTATTAATTAGTAAAAGTAGTCTAACCATAACCTTGTTTCAAGCAAATAATATTTTTCATTTAAAGCTTTGGTTACCATCTTACTTTATTACTTATGGGCTGGGAGAATCTACTGAGGGTGTGTGTGTTCAACCTCCCATAAGAAATCAAAATGACCGAGCACATACATAGCGTGAGTTAACTCACCCAGACCCTGTATCCTGCGTGAGTTAACTCATGCTGCGTGAGTTAAGTCACACAAATTTAACACTAGTATCTTTTCAGTTGGGAGCGAGCAAATTTCCTTTTTTTATAACAAATCATTGACTCACATTCACCGGATCCAAGTTGGACCAATATTTTAGTGTCCAAATTAAATTTTACAAGGTAACCATAAATGCTGGACCTTTGTCTTCTTCTAGAAAGTCTAGCGGCAAAACACAAACACCAAGTTACAGAGAATGAGAAATTGTAGATCAAACCAAAATTTCATTACTTCAAATATCTTCTCGATCCTTTACTATATGAATTTCACTTACGAACGGTGTAGGGTTTTGGTGTTCTATAGCATTATGTATGGGTGGGACTTCAGTGACTTTGTGTTTGGTGACTTTGGTGACTTTAGTGTATTTTAGAGGAAAGAGAGTGATGTTGGAATGAATAAAATAAATTATTTTGATGAGAGAGAATTATTGGTTAGGAGAGAGATAGAGACAAAGGCACCGAAGCCAAAGGCACCCAAGTGCTACCCATTATGTATGGATAGAAAATTATTCGCAAGACAATTCCAGCCTAAAACATAGCTTTTGCTTCTTTTCTTTTGTTGTTGATAGAATCACACCTTTTGCTTTCTCATTTTATTTGCTAGGCAAAATGAATATACTACATCAATAAAAATAATACATTGTGACAGCTAGTTGCAAGTCTTCACAATCATCTTATTAATATCATTCAAAAAATTAAAATAATAATAAATTAGTAAAACAAGTCAAAAAGAATAATTAAATACAAAAGTAAAAAAACAAAAACTATATAATATAATATAGTCTATGGTTTTAGTTTTAATGTTTCAATATTAGCTGATCTGACTTGAATATAAGCTGAATATGTTATGTAACTATATAATATAATATGATATATGGTATGAGATTTTCAATGGTATTTGTTACACTCCTTAGCAGGTCTGATTTTCTGGTTACCAGCTTTGGAAGGACACGTCATCTGAAGAGGAGGAACCATGCAATTATACTGCAAACAAAGAGAACTACTCAACGGAATCTCCGCCGTTGGATTAATCACGATCCCGGTAAGATAATTATGCTGCAAATACAATATCTGAATATTCGCCGCTAATAACCGTTCCACAAAGCTACCGGGAACTTCACCGGTAAAAGCATTGTTGTTTAGATACAAATTTTGCACCGTTGCTAATAATGGTGATATTTCACCTGAAAATTTGTTGAAGCTTAGATCAACGGTTTGGATTGTAACTTCGTTGAACGGTTCAACTGGACCGCATAATTGGTTTCTTTCTAATTGTAGGTTTGTTAAAGGGAATGAAAATAGTTGAGTTGGGATTGAACCGGTGAACCGGTTTAAGCTTAGATCGAGATAGTTTAACCGGTTTAAACGGTATAAAACCCGATCCACTGGCCCTGTGAGTTGATTCCATGAGAGAGTGAGGTACTGTAGTGATGAAGGGAGAGAATCGGGAGCAAGTGAACCGGTGAGTGAGTTATGCTTTAGATCGAGCCGGTTTAGGTTTCGAGCCGATGCGAATGATGGAACTGAACCAGTGAGACGGTTATGACGGAGAATCAGGTTCTTTAACTCGGGCAATTTTCCGATTGACGGAGGAATAGTTCCGGCGAGCTGGTTATAGCTTAGATCAATAGTTCTGAGATTACGAAGCTGACCGAGCTCTGCCGGAATCTCCCCGGAGATGAAATTCCGACTAATACCGAGAAACTTGAGATTCTTCAACTGTGAAATGGACTGAGGAAGATGACCGTAAATTCTCCCTGGAGAAACGGTTAAATCTACGAGAGACGAGAGTTTTCCAATGGCGGTGTCGATTTTACCGGTGAGGCCAGGTGAAGCGGCTCTAGATTCTCCAAGACTGAGTGAAATGACTTTATCGGCGGAGCAGTAAACGCCGGCGAAGTTGCAGGGATCATCGGTGAAGTCCCAAGATGAGAAGAATTTGGAACCAGGAACATCGTGAAGCGATCTTCGAATAGATTGTAGTGCTAAAAAATCGATAGGATCTAAGATTGCTCGTGTGGGTTGAAAGAAGTAAAAAAGAATGAGAGTAAATGTAGAAATCTTCATTGGGAAATGGAGAAGAATGGAAGAAGAACGTTTTGATGAATTTTATAGTTACAGTGATGAAACTTTAGTTTGTTTCTCGTGAGTAACGGTGTGAGGTTTTAATATGAGTGTTAGTGTAAAATAGCTGGCTTGGAAGAGAAGCGATGAATCATCAATGTTTGTTATTTGCTTTTCTGTGAATAACTTTGCTTTTCATGATTTTGCCTTCTCTCACAAGGCGTAGCTGGGTAATCCACCGTCACAATTAAACTTGTACAAACTTTGCTAATTATATCACTCTTGATAGGTTCGGAATCAAAAGGTTCTCCGAACCAAAATACAAAAAACGCAGGTTCCAAGCCAAGTGCACGTTTTATCTTATTCGACAAATTAGACAAAATATTCATAGTGTAATTGTGCATCTCACACGTTATTTTTTTATATCATTTTATTTCTTGGTTAACATTAATGGTCGTTTTTGTAAAAAAATAATAATAATTAGTGCTCGTTGTTTTATTTTAACAAAGAGTCGTTGTTTTGCTATGCATTTTTTAATTATTTTGTTGTTAATATGTAATTAAATTAATTTAGTAAAGGTGTTTTAAGAGAAACAAAATGCTGGGTCACGTTCTGAGAGTGACAGCTAAGCACTTGAGTGGACTGGAATGATGCCTTCAGTTTCATAATTCACTAACTTCCCGTTCAGCTTCAAGGTTGGTCAAGCTTATACTCACATGCTTCTTATGTTTTGCGATCGATGGTTGCGGTTCTTTTTCGCTGTATATGACAAAAATCTCATCAAGATAATAAATGTGGATTTAGATTGTGATTTTTTTTTTTTTAAAAGGTTATGTAAATGATTTACCCATTAACATATGTTTCGTTTTCATTTTGGGAGGATAAAAAGTAATATAAAACATTATATAATTGATTTTTTCATGTTTGGATAATTTAAAAAAATAATTGATTATATTCGTAGAATTCGTTTTATTTGAAGTTAGAATTCGAAGTTTTTAACTTAGACGATCCTCGTAAGCTTAACTCAATTATTAAGGATATTGCATATTATATGTAGGACCAAAGTTCGAAGTCTAGACAACTTGGAAAAAAAAGGGATTGCTGTCTAACAAGAGACAGACTTAAAAGAATGTACGGATGCATGTCCTTTATGGGTAAATCACTATGAGAATGTAGGACACCTTTTTAGGGGGTGTAGTAAGGATAAGGAAGTGTGGGTGACGGCTGGCATTTTTAATGCAGCTGATTTTGCCTTTGTCATTTTTTGTTATTCTTGTAAAATTGCTGCAACAACAACTCCTTGATTTCACCATGATGTTGTGGTATATTTGAAAGACAAAAATGCTTTGATTGCGAGTTTGGAGAGGAAGGGAGGAGAGAGTTCTTTACTAAACACCTCCAACAGGAGGAATGAGTTGGTTAGTAGCCTTTTTTGTATCTTCTTCTACATGCCTCTTGTAGAAGGAGATTGCAGACACATTAAGTTGAAATTAGACCAATGCAGAATAGATGTTGAATTGAAACAAATCCTATTTAGTAAAGCTTACTATTATTACTTGGTTCAGTCAGTTTAAATGGAGCAGTAACCAAGTGGTTTGCCTTTGCGTCGAAAAAGTGAATGAAGCAAGGAGTTGATCCTGCTACACGCAAGCCCTTCCTCAGTATCGAATCTTCTAAAAGGAAGGGAATGAAAGAACAGAAAAACCATCAATGTCAATGACATTGTCTCAAAGGATTTTAGCTACACACAAGAATCAGAAGCACTTATAATGACTGATTTGAATTATCACTATAATATTGGTTGTTTAGTTTTAACAGAAGCCTCAAGAATATTTCTCATGAATAAGCCAACATCAAATCCATTGTGCTATAATTTAAGACAATTTGAACAGAACTAGAGCCAGAACTCAAACATTATTTATTATCAACCAAGCCTAAGACAATTTGAACAGAATCAGTTTGGAATCAATTGAAACTACTCTTTGAGTGTGGAGGAGAAGAAACGGCGTCTCCTCTATTCTTTGAGTCTCCGAAATTCAGACTAGTTTGTTAAAAATCTGCAATTGGATCGGCATTACTACGCCACTTTATAACAATTGCTCGGCTCATCCAGACTAATATGTTGGATTGAATATCAGTTGGATGTCAGCTAAGAAAAAATTGAGGCGGTGCGGTTTACGTGCATTTGGAACTACACTAACTGAAGCCAAGCCACCAAATTAAGTGTCTATTTCAACTAGTTAAAAGTATGTTGCAGACATTGGAATGAGGAGGGATGTGGTGAAAATATAAGTTGATCAAGGTTTGATGAGGAGGTTGGCTATTGGGTAACTGCAGGTTGTTGAACCTCAAATTTCGATGAATCTTGCTCCTCAATCTACTCAGATTGTTAATCAATGATCAAACACTGCTTTGTTTAAATATGTTTTCCTCAATTTAATCAAAATGGTTCTTTTTGATTATTTTGTTTAAGAGGCGATTTCCCAAAACCTTCTCAAAAATATTTAGATACTTCTATTAACTAAGACCAAGTTATACACAGTAAGTTCCACACCATAATCTCTTTTCCCAAATCCAAGTTCTTAACCTACAGAACTTTCTGAGTTTAATAAGTAATCAGATATCACAGTGTTGCATGTAAACTCATCAAAACAACAATTATGACCTAAGGTAAGGTTTTAAGTTATACAATACGTTTTTAAAATTGTTCATAACAATTGGTGCTTTCATTGAGAGAATAAGCTATACTAAGACTACTCTAACATAACTAAATTCTTCATTCATTTGATTTGATTATGATTACAATGATCAATCACTTATTTATAACCTTGATATTCTAACAACTTCACCTATGACTCGTCATGAATGATTTATCTAGATCCTTCTAAAACATGATGACTCATCCACTAAGATATTTAATTCAATCAACTCATTATAGTCCTTAGCTACTTAGGCCTGATCTATTTCCTTGGACCTATCTTGATTCATTACAAGCAGCTTCACACATTTCTTGTTCTTTAGAATGTTTTGATTCCTATTCTAAATTGTAAAATAAGTTTGTCACATTGCCAAATAGTTGTCAAATATCAGTTTCTGCAGTAGGTTCAGTTTCTGCAGTAGGTTCAGTCACTTTAACACCAAATTTAACTTTTAAAAATGTACTTTTCATTCCCGAGTTTCTCATTAATATCATCTCAGTCAGTTCCTTTTACAAAATTCTGGTTACTCTTTGTCCTTCACTGATGATGCTTTCTTGATTCCGGACAAGAAGCTTTTGCAAGTGATTTTGAAAGGGTAGCTTGAACCACGGTTTATACGTCTTTAAAGCCACTATATGGCATTCTCGATTAGGTCATTTGTCTGATAAGGTTTTAAAAACTGTTGGCAAGAAAGTTCCTTTTTCAATTCCAGCATCTTTCGATTCACATTCTTGCACTGTTTAGTCCCTTGTCAAAAGTTAGAAAACTTCCTTTTGTTGCAAATAACAATTATTCCGATTCTTCATTTGATCTTATCCACTATGATACTTGGGGTCCTATTGGACAGCCTACTTATAACGGGAAGCATTACTTCCTCGCCATTGTTGATGATCACACCAGATACACATGGGTTCATGTCATGGCAAGAAAGGATGAAGCAACTCACCTCATACAAAGCCCTTTTCAAGATGTAGGAGCCACTCATCAACAAGTTTGGAATGCTTGACATTTACCTTCCAACTTGACCATGCTTGTATGTGGCTACTAACAAATTTGTTGGAAATCACATAGATATCAACAAATTAGCGAAGAACTTCATTATACTCTATCGATTATCTAATTGTCATCAGTTCTAGTTCTAAATATTATTTACAAGTTCAAAGTTATGTTGTCCCTATACCAATGTAACTGTGCTTAACGTCAGATTTTGTTCCTAAATTTTAATGCTAATTAGAGAAGGACTACACTATTATCGTTGACTTTGGTGGTATATTCTTAAGTCTTGCAAGTTGGTTCTTGATGTTGCCAAAAACTACGTTAAATCTCACCACGTCAAATTCGTTGAGAAACTAGCCGGAAAGCATGTCTTATTTTTGTTTGAGACAGAGAAATAAAGGTGTTACATGTTCAATTTTTCCGAGATGGAATGTAATTAATTAAATTCAATCTTTGTCATCTCAGAATAACCATGATTAGTGTACCTAGAATAATGATGTCATGCTAGAGTTCCAAAGTACATATAATATGGAGATGTGTTTCACAAATTGTACTTCGTTTGTTCATATATATGTATTTGCGGGAAAAAATTTCCTATATTTAAATCCTGCACAGAGCTTACACCATAAAAATGTCTAACAATATTTGTTACCTTCTACATATTACTATTATCAAGATTAAGATAAACTCATATTGCAGTAATACACATTTGGGAATTGAGTAGCTCAACTGGTTTGAAATAAGGGATAAAAAGCAAGAGATCCCCAATTCAAACTTTAACTATTAACATTTGTTATTTAAAAATAAAAATTAAACAACAGACATTCATTAAACACAATAAACTACAAAATGTAAATGCCATTGTTTGTTTCAACGATATCCTTCACCAAACCCATTCTCAATATTAGTTAAATAAACAAACACGAAAATACAAAAACTGATTTATTTTCTTAAATTAAAACAATGTAACATACTTCAAGTTTAAACTATCAATGTTCATAAGGGCAATGTTGGCTAAAGCTTCCATCTTTCACATTACAGATTTTCATATCAAATGGTCCATTCGGGTAAGGATGCAGACAATCTTCATAGAAATCATCAATGTAATAAATTGAATCCTTCTATAGATAATTAACAAAATACGAAGCTGACATAGATACAGAATCACTATCACCCAAAAAGAAAACATTGTCTCCCAAACTATCAAGTCTTAACATTTGTATAAGCTTACCAGTTTGAAGATCCAATTCCAACTTATACACTTCGAATCCTATAGCACCACTACTAGATATATTACTATCTTCATTATCATCGTTGTCATCAGGAAAACCAATAGCTTTTCTTACAAGCCACAAGTCTCCCTCCAATGATTTAACCAGATATGCTCGATGAGCATAACGAGTATCAGTCCCTCGCGATGAAACAACATTGGGAATGACCTTTTCACAATCCTTTGAGTTTAAAATGTCTAAAGGGATGATGTTATTCCAACGTCCCACAACGTAGACTAAGCCTTTATAAAATATAACATCGGTGAAGCAGAAATAGTCATGATCAACCTAAGTCCAAAACTTTTGTCCGGCTTTCATGAAAGCAAGACATTTACGCATACCATAAATTGCTACAACAACATAATTGTGTGGACTAACTATAGGATTAGACGATAAAATAACTTTATGAACATTACATTCATAATATCTAATTCGTCTATATATATTAGGCATGTAGATAGGTGGTAGAGGGATGGAAGCTAGATTGTTGAAGGGATTAAGTAGGGTTATAAATGTAGCTTTGGAAATAAGATCCATCTTTGCCAGCCAACCATGACTTGAACCACAAAACCTCTTGTTATGAGGGAGAGATAATTGGAACCGGTAAGTTTTGTTGGATGAAATTCCATATAAACATCTCTTTGTTCTACACCTTCTTTTTGTGGGAATCATCAGCATAGGCAATACATTGTTTTTGACTCGACGATTTTGATAATTAAACTTTGCCATGGAATACCAATTCTTGCATACTGCGCTGAAATAGATGTGATCATACGCTCTACCAACTTGTTAAAAATCAAACTTAGAGGAAGGGCTTCTAAATTTCCCCAATCTACCTCCATTGAGTTATTGAAAATCAAATAGTAAGAAAGTTTAAAGGAATTGAGGTTCAAATAGTCAGAAAGGTTAAAGGACTTGAGGTTTAGATTGTGAACCAACCAGGAAGTAGGTTTTTCTTTTTGACAAAAACGATGAAGTATGTTTTGTTGCAGGTTGGTATATTTAGAGTCAGAAGCCAAATTTTTGGCCAAAATCTTTTTCTGAATTAATTTTAAAGCCTGTTTTATAAAAATAAAATAAATCAGAAGGCACGATTTATTCTTGAACTAAATAATCAAAATCCAAATTTTCAGGACTAAATCAGAAGCCAAAATCAACAAATATTTTTCAAACCAACTCAGGAGCTAACTTTTGTTATCTCCTAAAATATAGATATTTTTTCATACCAAATCAAATCTGTTTTCAACAAAAATCTCAGATATAAGCACAAAATCCACCCAAATAAAAAAGAGAAAAACGTTACTTACATGTTACAGCTAATGATAAAGATAGAGATAAAAAATCTGATCTAATAGATGTGATAAATTTATAATGACATTGTACTTCCACGATTATTTTCTTATATTCTTATTATGTTTTTACTTTTTTTTCTTTATTGTTTTTATCTCAAAATAAAATGGAAGAAAAATAGTTGCCTAAATACCATTTCTTAACAATAAATAAGACATGTTTAAAAAAAATAAAAAAAATAAGACTAATATGATATTGTTCCACTCGAAGATTATATATTTGCCTGTTTGTGAAAATGAATAGGTTGCCCATGGCATGGCTGTATGCCTGCCTGTATCCCAAGGTTTCTACATACCGCTGGCCATGAAACCACCTTTTCTGTTAACAAATGTTTGTCTCCGTTTTTTTTTACCAAAGTTTATGTTGCATGTTCTAACTTCTAAGTGACTTTTTATGATAACATGTCATTCTCAAGACCTTAAATATCATTAACTTGGCTATTTAATCCATTATTTCAAGCTATAGATAAATTAATAAAGATTAAACAGTTTAAAAATTAAACTAATATTTTAAGGTCTTATCAATGAGATGTCACAGAAAAAAATCATTTGAAACATGTAACCAGAACTTTTGGATAAAATTGAAAGTTGGTATAGTTAGAAGATCAAAAACATATTTAACACAAACATCACACTTTTTGAAAAATATTTTTTAAGTAGATTGATCATAAGAAAATTGAATAGTGCATGTTTAATTATCGACTATATTTTAAGATATAATATAAACACATTTGCTGATCCATTTTTCTTAGTTTGATTACTATCTAGAACTCAACAATTTATGATATATTTGAGAGATTGGAGAGGAAGAAATGAAAGGACTTTGGGGTAAAGGAGATTAGATGGAAAGAGATAAATATTATATATTCTTTAAGAGAGTGAATCTTACAGAATTTTTTCCGTACCTCATGGTCGAACTTCAGATTATTAAAACCCATTTTTCCTAAAAATCGAGAAGATAACACAACAAAAAAATAGCTTAATTGCATTTTCAGACTCCAAATATCTTAATTATGTTAATTTGACCTCCAACTTTTTTGAGCAATTTTAGCCCCTAAAAATAGCGAAATTTTTCAAGAAATTAATACAGATCTTTGTTATAATAAATCAGCCAAAGTTTATTGATACATATCACTTGGTCATTTAATTGTTCCCTACTTTCACCTTTCATCCTATTATTTTTTAAGTGAAGTTTTCTTGCATTTCAAATTTAAATAAATGTATTATACTCTCATGTTGAGGACTACATCTTGCTTAAATTTTGTTTAAAACAGTGTCAAGACAACTCAAGCAAGAATATTCAAAATATAATGAATTTCCTTTTGGGAGAATTACATGAAGAAAAATCATCATCTAACTTTTAATAATAAAAATAAGAGCAAAACTGATTCAATAGATTGTCAAATATTTAACAATAGTCAATGCATAACCATTCAACAAGAAAATGATCATACAAGTAAATCGTTGCAAAGGAACTTACTTTCAATAATACGAAACCAAGGTTTCAACATACTGCTGGCCATGAAACCACCTAGGTAAAATGGCACAGATGAAAGTACAAGTTTTCAAAGTTATCAGCAATATCTATTTGAAGATCATGAAAACTGATTTTAAGCAACTGAGTACGAGACTCTTCAACTCTAAATTTCTTCATTTGCCATAGAACATAATGAGCTTGTTTAAAATCATGACAAAAACAAAGACAAACATTTAAAACACTTCATCAAATCATGTTGGTTTTGTTTGGACCTAATTAGAGCTGAAATGTTGAACCCGAAAACCAAACTGTTTCATACTTTCATGAAAAAAAATAATATAGCCTTATAAATTCAATCCAAAAAAATTGTCATATTTTCTTAATTTAAATCAACCAAGTCCCTCTGTCATCTTTGGTCGTTTTTTTTTAGGGAAGGTAGATATATTAATAAAAAGAAAGTAAAAAGTACAAGTACAAAAAGTTGGAAAAAAAATTAGTCCCTCTAAATAATTTTGAATGGCAAGATAATTTTGTTCGACTAAAAGTTGAAAAAAAAAATACCACAAGGAATATAAATGAAATGTTGAAATTTTAGAGACTAAAAATATGTTGGGATAAATAATTTTTTAGTTCCTTTGTCACTCTAAAATTTTCCTTCGAACTTTAGTCTCTTTATATTTTCTGTTATCAATTTTTGTCTCTGTTTTTTTTACAAAAGTTTGCATGTTCTAATAAGTAACTTTTTTATGATAGTATGTCAAGACCTTAAATATCATTAACCATTATTTTAAGCTATAGATAAATTAATAAAGATTAAACAGTATAAAATTTAAACTAATATTTTAAGGTCTTATCAATGAGATGTCATAAAAAAAATCATTTGGAACATGTAACCTGAACTTTTATATATATAAAAAAAGACTTAAATCAAAATCAGAAAATTTAAGGGACCGAAGTTGAAAAGGAAAACTTTAGATGAACCATAAAACCAAAAGCGTATATTTAGAATATCAAAAACATATTCAACACAAACATAGCAATTTTTGGAAAAATATTTTTCGACTAGATTGATCATAATAAAATTGAATGGTGCATGTTTAATTATCGACTATATTTCAAGATATAATATAAACACATTCACTGATCCATTTTTCTTAGTATGATTATTATCTAGAATAAATCTTATATATTCTTTAAGAGAGTGAATCTTACATAATTTTTTACATACCTCATGATTGAACTTCATATTACTAGGGCCAATTTTTCCTAAAAATCTAGGGGATAAAACAAAAAAATAGCTTAATTGCATTTTCGGACTCCAAATATCGTAATTGTGTTAATTTGACCTCCAACATTTTTGAGCAATTTAGCCCCTAAAGATTTTCCCCCTTATAATTTAGTTCAATGACTCTACTACAACTTTTTCAGATTAAAATCTACAAAGTAATTCAAGCTTTTGAGGACAACACAAAATCATACTGAAATCTAATATGCGATAATAATCATGTTTTGAAATACATTCATCCAAGAACAATGTTCAATTATAAATACCACCACAAAAAAATGTTCAATTATAAATATGAAAAGTGTATTCCTCACACTATTAAATATCTTCAGTAACCAGATTACCTGAAAATTCAATAGTAAAACTTCTCTTAGCTAAAAATATCTCTTCTTTAAGTTTTTCGAATTCCGCCCCGCGCAGCCCATGATAACATGAGAAACTAATACTCTCCAAAACCTGACCCTTTTCCATAACAAACTTAGCAAAACTTAACTCATGCCTACCACCTGCGAAATCTTCAAATTGTACCTCTTTAAGAGTAGATAAAAAACAGTCAGGTACAATTGCAAAATTCAGCGGTTCTTCATCAGACTTTATAACCTGATGATCAGAAGGAAAAAAAAACAAACAGAACTTGTTAATATTACACGACTTGGTTCAGTAGGACAATGGAATGGAAAAGCTTAAACAAATATTATGTTTTTATCTTGAATTAAATTAAAAAAACAGATAGATATCTTGTTTTAGCTTATCTTAAATGCATATCTTGTTTTCAAATTTCAATCAATATTTTTACTATTAAACCAAAAGACCTTGCATTTTGTAAAATTTAAAGAGCATCAATCACGAACCTTTAAATCCTTTAAAACCAGAGTCTCCAGACGCGGTGATTTTAAAAGTAAACCTAACAAAACTTCACAGTTAACAAAGAGTAGCCGTAAATGACGCAACATTCCAAATGCCGGAATATCAGCTAAACAATGTTTCATTTGTGCAGGATCTAGGAAAGCATAGGGAGCCTGTCATGTTAGAACAACGATTAGGAAATTATCCAAGAGATAGAGTAAATGAAATGAACCATTAGACAATTTTTCACTATTGAAAGTTCAAAACTTCATAATCATATAATATGCTAAAGTATTTTAATCACCAGAGAACAATTATTAAAAAGTCTCCTGAGCCTTGTATATTACTTACTAATTACAAATTTAGTTATTTACTTTGATACAACAATGTAAATTTCTTCTTATCAACATTAACTTAAAGGTTGAAGCAAGAAAACATACCGGATTAAGATACAGATAAAGCCGTAAACATTCCACATTATTAATACTGAAAAGCTTGCGAACAAAAATCCCCATTTGTTGCACGCTCTTGACCTTTGAAGTTATTAGAGAAATATCAGCCTTCACAACGTGTGCATCTAGTAAAATGGTCTCTGCTGACACATAACCATCATAACGGAATTTCTTAATATTTGAAGCATGGATCTTAATTTCAGCATGTGACAAATCAGATCGCGAATAACGATTACCACGGATCATAGTAAGCACTTCAAGTAGAGGCGCTTCTAAAGTGACACACTTTACACCTAACCAAGTGCAAGCATTTGTCACATACTCTCTAAGAACTGGGAAATTAAGTCGTAACTCTTTTGACTCATTAGAAGAGTAACAAGTAATTGTCATTCCAGTCCTGATTGCAATCAAATGCAAGACAGTGAGGGATGAAAGACAAACAAAGGAGGGAAATTGGACAATAGAATGACCCAACGCCAGCACCAATTCCTCCAAGGTCTGGCATTTGAAAATGGGATAAACTGAAATGTTGCATTCTTCAAGCGAACGTAAATGAATCTTTTTTACTCTTCTATTTGAAACAACAGATATCCACTGACTGATAATGTAGGGGTCATACCGCTCTGAAAGATAAAATGAAAATGAATCGATGCTTGCACTATTCAGATGAAACAGCACCCTGCATACAAAGTTCATAAATCTAGTTTTCTTTATCTTATAGATCGGTTTATCTCCAAAATATAGTCTTGTGACAAATGTCCACATGTATATCCACCTCCGTGATAAGACACTAGTGCGAACTGCATCTTCAATAGGAAGAAAAGAAAGAATGTGGGCAATGATAAAGACAGGTAGGTTGCTTATGATATCTTGACCGGCACTGGATATTTGCCTCTTGGAAGGCTTATTCTCATGTCTATCAGATGCAGTTAGAAGACAAGAGTCCATGTTTGTAGTAAATTCCTACGAATACAATGAAATGACAAATGGTAAAAAAAATAATGTTATCATGATTCCCGAGCTTTAAGAAAAAGAATATGGATATTAAAAAACATGAATTAATTTTAAGATATGAAGTTTAGGAACGATACAAGCTGTTGATCAGTCTAAAACCCGAGATACAAACATGCGCTTACATTCAATTACTTTCATTTTCTTATATTGTTATCCGTGTGTAAGTTTGTGGTGTCCAACGAGACACCCTCGACAAACAGATTTCATTAATCAAGAAATATATACATTCAATCATTTTTTCAGAAAGACAAAAACATACTCAATCATCAATCACAACCCTTATAGCTCAAATTAAATGATAGTATCAAACAACGTCCAAAGGAGACAAATGAATCAGAGTTGGAAATGCATGCAATCGAAAAGGAACAGCTTTGGTGCAAACAACTAAATAAACAAGAGAAACATTTTTCATTGTACCTTGTTCGTTCCTTTATGGCGATGGGGTTGCATAGGGCTTCGATATGGGTGTGGCGTGAAGAGAAGGAAGCTATGGTACTTGTTTTCGGCGAGAGTTTGAAACCCTAGCTCCAGTTCTAAGCGCACGAACACTAATGCGGATGTATCGGATATGTACTAGATATTCTGTCAATATTTTGGATACTTGTCACTGTTGTCACTTTTTTAACTTTGAATTTTTTTTCTTGTCAAAGAATTTTTTTTTGGTTGGTAAGAAGTAAAATTAATTTATTAAAATTGGCATCGATAAAAAATTTGATATCTCAAACCAACACGGTTAAAATGAGCAGTAATAAACTTTTCGGTGTTTGAAATTTTATTGGTTAATATGAAAATAAGTACTCTATTTTTTTTGCACACACTTTATTTTTCTAATAAATTTAGTATGTTATCTTTCTCTCGTAACAAACAATTATCAGTTATTATGTTTTCTTCAACAAATTTTTTTTTTGCGCACTCTCTCATAACAAACACTTGTCAATTTTCTAAATATTGTGCATATATTTTTAATTATTTTAACTCAATATAAAAATTATTCTAACTTCACATTAATCAAAAACTAAGAAAAAATTAAGAGCAAATTGTCACTTTAGCCCTGACTCTGCACCTCGTTGTCACATAGGTCCCTTACTCAAGATTAAATACAAAGAAGTCTCTGACTCTGCACTTCCGTTATCACTTTAGTCACTGACGTTAAATAACTCTGTTAAGTGTGTCACAAGGACTAAAGTGAAAGTAGAAAATAGTCACTTTAGTCCCTGAACCAAAAATCAATATCCCCAATTTGAATCTCAAATCACTAAATCTTTAAATCTCAAACACCTAAATGTCATCCCTAAATCCCTAAAAAATATACACTAATATATGACTTTTTTCTCTTGTAAAAAAAAAAGTAACTTTTTTCTAAACATTTGTAGTTTTTTTTCTTCTTCAGATATATTGAATATTGTATGTTCTTAAAATTATATTGAAAGTTGTATGTATTTTTTTTTATGCTTAACGGTAAAATTTTGTCCACAGTATTAAACAACATATTGTGTTGATATTATTAATCTCTATTTTTTAATTTTAAATAAAAGAACGCTATATTTTGACCAAAAACAAAAAAAGTGTTATATTAATATTGTCAAAAAAGATAATAAATTAGGGATTTGAGATTTTCAAATTAAGGGATTTATGGATTTGAGATTCAAGTTGGGAATATTGATTTTTGGTTCAGGGACTAAAGTGAATTTCTTCTACTTTCACTTTAGTCCCTATGACACACTTAACAAAATTATTTAACGTCAGGGACTAAAGTGATAACGGAAGTGCAGAGTCAGAGACTTCTTTGCATTTAATCCTGAGTCAAGGACCTATGTGCCAGCGAGGTGCAGAGTCAGGGACTAAAGTGACTATTTGCTCAAAAACTAACTTTCTTCCAACTCCTTTAATCAAAGTTAAGGCTTCAACTATGACTTCAGTTTGTGTTCATGTTATTTTTTTAAGAGGATTATATTCAAATCTGTTCTTTTACTTTGCACTTGTTTCAACTTAAATTTTTTAACAATTGTTACTCATCTTATTTATAGAATTTTAACTCTTCTTGATATCATTGTTTGTAAAAAATTTTGTTTATATTTGAAGATAACAAGAAACAAACTTTAGTTTTCAAAATAGATAACATTAATTAGTTTTATTGAAAAGATAAGAGTAATTGACAAATGGTATAATTGACAAATAGTATCCTTAAAATACCAAAAGACAGTTAAATAAGAACGAAAAATTCACCCTAAAAGACATTTAAAAAGGAACCGAGGGAGTAATAACTTATTCAAAATGATATGACAGTAACTAAATATATTGAAGAACAAATATAATAGTATTAACAAAGTATTTTAAATTGAGAGAATATTTTGACCAACAAATTGTGTACAATGAAAGACTATTTTAAAATTTTCGATATATTAAAACTATATTGTAAATACTCCTTACACATTTAAGAACGAAAATCACTATTTACTCTATTGTTGAAGTATTAATATATTGTTTTTGAACGCAGAAAAAATCCAAACAAAATTCAATCATTCATGTTCAGACTCACATTTTCTATACCAAAATCATACATTTATTTATTCTTTAACTTAAAAAGCATATCTATTCAAGCCTAGATAAATAATGTATGATGATTTAAGACCGCTAATAAATATGTAATGTATCTATTCTTCCCTAAAAAAATATACGTATCTATTCTCATATTTCATTTTCCTTTAATAAATTAAGGAATATAGGATGAATTCGTCGTGAATACTAAGCGCGAATACTAGTGGTGCTTTTTTGATAAATGGATATATGCATAGAGCATTGCTATGTTCTGCGAGCAAGTTTCTCGCGAATCATCCCGAAGTCTTACGTGTTCTAGCGGAATTGGTGTGCAGTCCGTTTTTGGTGGAATAAAAGGATGGTGTGGTGGTAATTTTTTTTTTTTTTTTTTGTATAAACGGTCGTGATTCTGTCGCTATACTATTTGTCGGGATGTTTATCATTACCGTATATGCATATGGATACGAATATTATGTGAATCCCTAACTCTGGTTCTAAGCGCAAATACTAATGGAGATGTATTATTGGTGTCAGATATGTATAAGATATATGGATATATGCATATAGATACGAATATTATGTGAATATTTTGGATACTTATCATATTTAGATTTTTAACTTTGAATATTGGATTTTGTCAAAAAAAAAACTTTGAATATTGTTTAAATATTATTATTCTTTTTAGACCACACACACAATCGAAACATGATTGAATCATTTATTCTCAGACTAACTTTTTATACTTGGAATCATTTATTTAGAAAGGAGGATATCTTTGTAGTACGCTTAGATAAATTATCTATGATGATCAAGAACACTAAATATATATCCATTTTTCCTTTAAAAAATATATATATCCGTTTCCATATTTATTTTAATAAATTAGGGAACATGTGCTCATACAAATGAATGTCGGAAACATATTTAAACTTGTGATACGGTAGAGGCTTCCTCAAACGTTTTTGGGGCTTGCAAGGGCTAATTTTGGATGTCACCTGATCATATATTGAGAGATAATTGGATACATGGTATGAATTCTGATTTTGAGAGTGTTTTGAATGGTCTCTGTGGTACAATATCAGACTATGTCTTTAGAAATTTTACTTAGAAGGACACCGTCCCTCTTAAAGCACAACATATTTTGATGAGTGCTATTTTTAGTAAAAGTGTTCGGCATATGGAAGTAAAATTTGGCATGACCTGAAGATAGAAAGCATTTTTTTTATTTTATGTTTGCAAGCAACACATACTCATTATTTTCTTCTAGGTATCCTTATTCATGAGCTTGGTCATCATATGTCACTCGTAGATTGCTCTACCACCCTTAAGTATCGCCTTCTGATTCCATTACTTCCTATTTATGTGCTTCAATATATTTGGGGAGCACGTTGTTCTAAGGAGCTTCACATCTTCAAGTACATGCATGCCTCTATTAGGATGTCCTCTTTGATAACCTTAAGTGGTAGGGAATGTTTATTAACTTCTTGACCGACCCACAGAAAGGAAGATCGACAATTAGACCAACATATGTTTTAATGTATGCGTGGATAAGAGGAAAACATAAATCTGTGAACTTATTGAGGTTTCTCCACTTGTGGGTTTGGAGACCAAGGATAAATTTGACCAATAAAAATCAAGAATCACACAAAATTGAATATTTTTTGATGTATTTTGGTCTCATTTTCCAAAAATCACATATATCATATCAAATTTTGGGTTTTTTTTTTCAAAACAAAACCACATTCGTAGATTTTTAATACCTATTGATTTTTCATATACTCTACATTAATATATTATTCGTTAGTTTTTATTTTTTTGATAATACCGTATTAGTTTTATTTAATCTCATTTTTTCTACTATTTCATATATAATTTAAAGATAATCAATCATTGCCATTCGTAATGTTAATTTCTCATATATTATATGTTATATTTTCATAAAACAAATTATTTTATCATGTCTCTATAATATTTATATTAATACAACTTTTTTCTTACATTTGTAATTTAGATATTAAAACACAATTCAAATTAAATTGCATTAAATTGGATCGATATTTTTTTGAATCATCTAAATCGAACATCATATAATTTTAATTTTGGATAATATAGTTTTTTGCCTCAAAATCGATCCAAACTTTGCGACAACCACCCTTACTTCACATACCATAGAAAAGATAAAATGTATAAAACGTCACAAATGTTGTGGATGTCCATGATTAAATTCAAGATGACGCTAGACTTTTTGAATAAGTAAAGTTGTCTCTTGATTAACCAACTTAAAAGTCACATCTTTTATGGATTATGATGATTAAAGAGAAGAGATTTAATCGATCAGCAGTAAACAAAAATTTGTTTTGAATACTTTAATGTTGATATCCTAACCAAGGGATGAAAACAGAGTATGATTTAGTACAAAAATCTACGATGTGTTTTGATTACAAACAATATTTTTTACAAATGACAATCTTTATTATTATATACTTCGTTCGGTCTGAATTATAAACAATATTTTAATTTTTAGGTTCATCGAATACCTGATATATTTGATATATATTAGACCAAATATATTAGTTACTCAATGAGTTTAAAATACGATTTTTCGCTTATTACTAAGACCGTAGGGATTATTAATGAAGAATGATCAATAAATATATCTTTCATTTACTTTACATGCATATAAAATTTATTATAAAAAAATTGTTAACATGTTTAAATCATATTGTATCCTTAATTTCAAATTTTTGCACATCTCTATCACATTGAACCTCTACTACGTATTCGAGTTTCATAGCTCTTGACCTCTTGTTTATCCTTTCCATTTTTTAATGAACTTTTTCAATATGAAATATTTTATATTATGAGTAATCTTTTTTATTTTATTACTTTTGAGTTATAGACTCTTACAATATGAAAAGTCTATAAAAAAGATTACTCATAATATACATGTAATTTATCACCCAACACCAAAGTAACTCCCCGTCCCTTTCACAAGTTTTTGTTCTCTTTCACATTTTCTAGTGTGTCTCTGCCTAGAGACTTTTTCCTCAACAAACAACAAGTACAACAACAAAAACCTTATCCCGAGATCAACTACATGGATTAGATTATGGAATAAAGTTCTATCATAAACCATATTTTAGTCCAACTCATTGATCTCCTATTCTTTCTTTATAATTTCTCTTAGAGTTTTTCTAGGTCTTTCTCTGTCTGTCATCCATTTGATCTACTCTCTTCACCAAAAAATCTACAAGTATTCACTCTAAATGTCCAACCAACATAAACCTATTTTCCTTGCTAAACAAAAAAAAACTTGGCTATGAAATATGTAGTAAACAAACATTTTATATATAGGAGTACTAAGCAGCAAGTTTATTGCATTTTTGGCTTCTCTCCTAAGTCTCTTTTCAAATTCCTCTCCTCTCCTATAAAATAAGAAAATCAAAAGTCTTATTTTTCTTAATTTCATAGCCAAAACCAAAAGAATTCCTAGTTCGTTTATCTCTCAAGCAACACGGCAGCACCGCATATTACATACAATTCTCTCTACTCTATCATCTCTCCAATAACATAGAAGTGCTTGGCTTGCAAGATTGTTTGTCAATAATGATGCATCAGTCTTCTCCAAAAGGTATAATGGCAACAAATGAAAGTTTAACGTTGCATGTTCTAAGTGGGCATTTTATGTTTACGATGACATGTCATTGTTACGAACTTAAAATATTATTAACTTTTTTATGTTTTTAATGAACTTTTTTAAGAACCAAGTGCAAGCATGTGTCAAATACTCTATAAACTGGGAAATTAAGTGTTAACTCTTTAGACTCATTAGGAGAGTAACAAGTAATTGTCATTCCATTTCTGATTGTAGTCAAATGCAAGACAGTGAGGGATGAAAGACATAAGGAGGGAAATTGGATAATAGAATGACCCATCACCAATACCAATTCCTCCAATGATTGGCATTTGAAAATGGGGTAACATGAAATGTTGCATTCTTCAAGCGGATATACACGAATCTTTTTTACTCTTCTATTCGAAACAACAACGGATATCCACTGATTGATAATGTAGGGGTCATACTCCTTTGAAAGAGAAAGAGAAAATGCATTGATGCTTGCACTATTCAGATGAAACAGCACCCTGGATACAAAGTTCATAAATCTAGTTTTGTTTATCTCATAGATCATTTTATCTTCAAAACATAGCTCTGTGTATGTATTTCCACCGCCGTGATAAAACACTTGTGCGAACTGCATCTTCAATAGGAAGAATAGAAAGAATGTGGGCAATGATAAAGACAGGTAGGTTGCTTATGATATCTTGACCCGCATTGGATATTTGCCTCTTGGAAGGCTCATTCTCATGTCTATCAGACGCAGTAAGAAAACAAGAGTTCAAGCTTGACAAGCTGCAAAACAAATTTCCAATTGCCTGAAAGCCATCATGGAACTGACTTTATATACTATTTCTTATCATAAGTTTTCTCACTACCACTTTTTTTTGTTGCTTTTACTAGTTTTTCGTGGAAGCAAATGAACATGGACAAGAAGGAAAACTAAAGAGTTCATAGGGTACCCTGAAGGATATACAAAAATAGGATCAGAGAAAGAGGGAAAGAAGTCATGGAAAAACTCAGTGATTTTGATTTCATGGTGGAAAATTGACAAGAAAAGCAAGGATAAAGAAGCCCACGACCTAACTCTTGGAAAAAACAAGCTTCCACTTTCTAGACCTTTAATAACAAGTTTGTTTATATATCTACAAAGCGAGAAGAGAATGAGATGCCACTACAACATATATGAGATTTAGTAACACTTGAAAAATGTTAGTAAATACAAAAAAAATGTTACTATTTAGATTTAGCAATAGTTGATAAATGTTAGGTAAAGTCCGTGTTACTAAATGATTAAGTAGCGAATTTGTAGCTAATCTATAGCTAACAGTTTTAGGAGCAGTTTTAGCAAATTATGTTGCATAAATGTTACTGAATAGTGAAGACTTGAGTAGATCAATCAGTAAAACATTTAGATATTTGATTTCATAGATTTGAACAAGCTAAAATTGATTGATAATGAAAAAAACAAATACATTATACATCTCTTTAAAAAACAAATATATTGTGTATATCATTGGAAATATTAAAGGAGTAGCTACCACCCTAATTTAAGCAAATCAAACAAGTTTAATTCAAATGATACACATCGTATGTCAACTATAGTGAATTTCTGACCGTCTCTCTATAAGAGCTCATCTCCCCTGAACTTGCAGCAACCATAAGTGCAAACTATGGCCAGCAAACGTGTATATACTGAATGGGTGATTTTGACATATCTGTAAGAAGTATTTTTCTCTGTTTGGAACTCACCCCTGAACAGAACCGTCATTGTAGGACCAAACACCACCCACCAACAATCCATCACCATAGATGAAAAATCCTCCATGACACCAGAAACTAGACCTGTTAAGGAAAAATTAGATGGAATTAGAAAGCTGGTCTTGCATCACCGTCAAACCTATATTACCAGTATCAAATCACTAAAATCATTAAATAGAAAATTGTATGTAACTTGTCGCGTTTCCTTAATAGAACATGAAACATAAACACAGGTGGTACGTTCACTTGTGTATTTTCTCGCAAAAAACTGACCAATCTAAACCATATTGTTTGGTTTGGTTTGATTTTGTTTTTAAAAGTCAACCAAATCAAATCGAACATCATGTTTTTTTAAAAGTCAATCAAATCAATCCGCATCAAAAACACCCTATCTAACCATAATCAATTTTGTGCCATTCCAAGATAAAATGCAAAATAAAAAATATATTAAGGTGTGTACTATCAATTACTACTCAATTATATATTAAATAGATTTAAATAAGATTAAAGTGTTTTTTTATGTGGTGGTTGGGGTTTGAACCATGCACCGGACCTTGTATATATTTATGCATTATCGCTACAAGCTGAGCTAAATTTGACAGATAAGATTAAAGTGTTTGTTAAACAACTAAAATACCCTCACCTATATTAAACAACGCACTTGAGACTTTTAGCAAGACCTTTAAAAATAAAATAAATCATAAACCAAAAAATATTTTTGGACTAAATAGTCAAAAGCCAAATTTTTAGGAGTAAATCAGAAGCCAAATTTTAGGAGTAAATCTTTGATCTCCTAAAATAAAATCGACCCACGTGAAAGGGAGAAACACGTTACTTACAACAATTCTTGTTATTGTTAAACCCTAACAAACAACACAATCTCTGCTACTGTGTGTTCGTCTGTCTTGTCTCCTTGTCTCCACAAGTGAGTTGTTGTTCTCCCTTGCCATCATACAATTATCGGTATTTTGAATTGTTGTTAATTGTTTACATTGAATTGAATTATTGTTAAATTTTTACTTGTTTTCAATGCATCATCATACACAATTAAAGAGTGAATTGTATTCAGTTATTGTTGTTGGGTACTCTAAATTGAATTATTGAGTGAATACTAAGTTACTATTTATGTATCAAGCTACAAGAAATTAGCCCTAACATGTTAATATTACTGTCTAATGATGTTCGTTTTTTATATTTATTCTCCAGAATCTTTCTGCTACATATGGCTAGTACCTGGTATATGTCTAGAAAAGAAATCGAGGAAAATTCCCCGTCAAGAAAAGATGGAATTGACTTGAAGAAAGAGACAAGTCTGCGCACGTCTTATTGCACATTCTTAAAGGATTTAGGCACCAGACTTAAATTGTGAGTTTGCTGCTATTAGCTATTACTAGCCGGAGTTACATAATTATTAAGGCTTATTATCTTGTTGAAATTCGGTTAGAGGTTTACATACCGAGTGTAACTTCATTTCCTGCAGGCCTCTAAGAACTATAGCAACTGCCATAATTTTTTGTCATCGATTCTTTCTTCGACAATCTCATGCAAAGAATGACCAAAGGGTAGGATGTTGTGCTTTCAAATCGATATTATGTAGGCATTTTACCTCTCCAGGTCTTTCGTAAGTTGCATTTTGATTTTGTGTGGTGTGTATGTGCTTTTTCCTTTTGGGATTACTAGCATATCATATCTGCAACACACAAATAGAAATATAAAAATATTATCTAGAGGCTGGTTTGTTTTCTGTTGAGTTATGTTCTTAATTTAGTTTTCAATGCTTTTGACATGCCTGGTTAGCAGACAGTTGGTGGATGGATTATATCTGTTAATATTGGTATTTTTAAGCTGCTTAATGCAGCATTGGTTTTGGATTTCTTTTCTGACAAATGAAAACTCAGTATGTTCTTTTATTGATTTGTGATACGAAAGCCCAGAAATTTTGTGGCTGTGCTGTAATTCTGTTTATAGCAAAGTTTTGGGGGTCCCACATTGATTTAAGATATGGTCAAAGTAGTTCTAACGAAGCTTGGGAAATCCTCACCCTGTAAGCTACCTTTTGAGATTGAGTTAGGCCTAGCTCAAATTTTAAGATGGTGGTAGAGCCTTTCTTAGATAAATTGTTGAGTTTATTTTTGCAACTTTTGAAGGTTGATGTTTCTGATTTTTTCTTTTTGTATGTTACATTTTAATTCTTCTAACTTCAACATAAAGTTTTCAGTATAGCAAGTGTCATAATCTTCATCACTTTAATGCTTCATTATTTGAGAATTTGATGTCGAGAGATTGTAGTTAAGTTCCAACTTTATATTAGGGAATTGATAGATATAAAGCCAGTATAAACTCGAAGATTGCTTAATTGGAATTAATAATCCAACTGCTGAACATCTTTCGCAGACCATTGCAACAGTATGCATGTTCCTTGCTGGAAAAGCCAAAGAGACTCCTCGTCATCTAAAGGATGTCATTTTTGTTTCTTACAAGATGATTCATAAGAAGGATCCTGCAGCTGTAGAGAGGATACAGCGGAAGGTGTTATATTATTGATGTTGCTTTAAGCAGTTCATTCCTATATGCGTACATTCTGATTTCTTGATTTATCTGAAATCTTATGCTGCTTCCGATGATTTTTTCTTACTCTATCTTTCACAAATTATTGTCTGAAAGTGTGTTTTTCTCTTTTCTATTTGCGTCAAGAGTTGGCTTCCTCCAAAGTGTCAGTTCTAGCCCACATTACATATATGCTCAAACTGGTAGATGTAGTCTCAGTAGTGCAAATCCTATGCAGTGTTTTCTAGCTCATTGTGCTTAGTCTCTATGTAAAATAGAACTGGTGGTATGAAATTTTACCGTAGCTAACATTTTTCTCTACACTCCATCCTATTGGATAGTTGCCCTGATTCCACCCACAGTGGTGTATGTAGGAATTTGGGCCAGGTGGTGCAAATTTTTTTCATCATCAAGATTTTTAATTTATTATATTGCTAAATTTCTTATTCAAATACTCATTTGATTCATTGATATTAAAAAACTGGATTATTTAGCTACAAATTTATCAGATGTAAATCATCAATTTAATCTTTAAGCTCACACCCCGTCACCTATTTAGTTCTTAAAATATGTGAACATAATAATTAATTCTTTTAGTTTATAAAATCGGCCCAACTAGTTCCTGAAGTTTTTATAAGCAGTCCCTTATAGAGTTTAATGAGACAAGTTTCTTAGAATTTTAGGAACTAATTTGACAGACTTCACAATCTTTAGGGACAAATTATTTTTACATGCTTTAGGGATCAAGTAGGAGAGAAGGTCAAAATAAATAGCGGATGCAATTGCATCGTTTACATAGGTATTACATATGTCTGCCGCAGTTTGAGACGAGCCAAGGACTCAAGGAAGCAAAGTTGTGGTTAAATCAAAATTTGCATATGAAATAAACAAAAATAATTTGCTTTTTGAGGGGTGTAAGTTCCTACCTCAAGTATGGTTGGGTACGCCCCTGTGCAACCCTTGCACTCTCTTTCCATAACCCTTACTATATTTTTGTCTGTGATTTGTAAATGGTGCAGGAAGTGTATGAGCAGCAGAAAGAATTAATTTTACTTGGAGAGAGGGTTTTACTTGCCACTTTAGATTTTGACCTGAATGTTCAACTTCCGTATGAGCCCCTTGCTGAGGGCATAATTAAGTTCAATGTCACAAAGAATTATGCCCTTGTACAAGCTGCATGGTACTTTGTTGATGACGGGTATGATTAAGTTGCCACTAGTTCTAATTTAATTTTGTTGAATTCATTTTAGTAATTTTATTTGTATACACTTTGGAAAGTGGCTTTCAGGCTGAGTACATCGCTCTGCCTGCAATTTAAAACAAAGCATATTGCAGCAAGTGCCCTTTTTCTTGCTGCCAAGTTCCTGAAAGTGAATCTTCCGTCAGATGGTGAGAAGAACTGGTGGCAAGAGTATGATCTTACCCAATGCCAATTGGAGGGTTGGTGCCATCCTCTCAATTTATTTGCATGCTAAGAAAATTGATCCAATTTGCCTAGTCTTCTGTCTTCTGGTGGCTCAATGCATTATAATAATTTCTGCCACTGTCACATGTCTGGATTTTATCCCCATTTTCTGATTCCGTTAGACATCTTTATTAGAGAACGAAACCCACTTTTATTCCATGCGTAGTTTGCTGTTAAACAACGGCTGTATTTTTGTATAGTCTGCTGAGTCCTTATGGTTATTCTCTTGCAGAAGTTAGCTATCAAATGTTGGAACTCTACGAGCAGAAAAGAATTCCGCCATCTCAAGCAAGTGAAGCAGAAAGAGCTGCTACAAAGTCTCCTGCCACAAACGAGGAACAGACCTCAAAACAAATTTCATTTCATCCAGCCCCTCAGTACTCGTCTTCAAATAATAATGCAGTGTCACTTGGGGGAACCGAAAACCAAAGCAATAGTGGGAGTACAGAATTGGGCTGTGACATTACTTGTGATAACAAGAGAGAGGTGGAAGATAGATCTAAATCTGGGACTGATTTTATAATTGCTGGAGGCCAAGATATAATGGATGGTCGAAATCTCGAGATTAAGGAAGGCTCAGTTGGTCACTCACCTAAAGAAGCAGTCCAGATGACTGACAAAGTCAAGTTGAAGGCTGCATTTGCAGAAAGAAAAAAGGAACAAGGTGAAATCACAATAAAAAAAGATGTAATTGATGACCATGATTGTATTGACAGGGAGCTAGTAGATGGAGTTGAATTAGGTCTTGAGAATGAGAAAAATAAGCAAGAGATAAGACAAAACTGGTCTAAGCTCGATAACGTCGATCATGGTAAGGCCTGTGAGGAAACTAGAGATGGTAGACAAATGAGCATGGAAGGGCAATTGCAGAAAGACATGAATGAATACATTCCAGAAGAAGGGGAGGTGATGGATGATGATGCTTCATCATTGTTAAACAGTCGTAAGAGAAAGACGGGGAGTCCTCCAGCTAGGCAACCAGAGATGAAGAAACGGCTCAGTTGCAGTTATCCAACCGGATATAGGGAGCCCTTCAGCGGGATTTTGTTTCATCCACTACCATAATATATTATCATTCAAATCACCCACTTACTTAAAACATAACCTAGTTGTTTCAACCTTCCACTTTGTGTGGTTTTTGTTAGATTATGTTGATTGCCCTTTGTACAAAGATTGTTATGAACGGGCTAAACGACTAGCGGAATGCTAGATAAGCTAAAAAAAAGTATTAGTTCCCAAAATCAATAAGCTTTATTTCGGGTTTTTTCCCCTCCTCCTTAGAACCGGGGCCCTGGGAAGGGGAGAGTGCAGACTGTAAATCTGTTGATGTTTTTATACGTAGGTTCGAATCCTGCTTCTCACTTGTTTGTTGTAGACTTCAGAGAAGAGAAAGGAGGCATTCGTCAGCGCAGGAAGGCCCACCGAGCGAAGTGAAATTTTATTGTATGTTAGTTAGCATGTTTTATCCTATGTTACTTGTAAACCAAGTACTCACATAGACGATAATAATTGCAAATGGGCACACATAAATCACTCATTAGAGTATCACTTCAACGGTTGCATAACACTTGTATAACAGTCCCTACAAATTCACACAACTTTTAAACAACCCTTAAGTAATTTATATCATGCTACTCTCATAGTGAAAAATATAATGGTTAGAATTTATGCTTAAGCAAGACCCCAAAATCAGGAGAATCTGATTTTTTTTAAGGGATCATGAGCATGTGATAATACGTAGACTTAAGAAATAATTAAAAGGAAATTAGAGCACAATTAACCACTAAAGGGATAATCGACTACTCAAAACACTTGGATTAGGTGGTAAATGATATTTTTCAGTTTAATCAGATGTCGTGAGTTAAAATCTAGTCTTAGTCTTAGAAGTGCAATAGTGTTAAATCTCTTAAAATAGAATATTGTCATCCATTGCGGTCATGTCTGACACGAGAGATCAGTTACATGCTAAAGATACGCCGTTCATAAAAAAACAACTGATAATAGATTAATAGTTAGAAGATACCTTTTTATTTTAGGGAGAAGATAATTTGTTTTTAAAATGAATATTGCTAACTTCTTAAAAAAAATGAATATTGCTAATGGAAGAAAAAAAAACCCTCATCCTATGCTAAAAAAAGAAAAAGAAACGAAGGGTATCCGAATGATATATCAATGCCGATCCCCTAAAAAATAAAATCAAGTCTTTTCAATCAAAAAAACGAAGTGTAACCAACTACTTGACTAATGCTAGAAAAAATAAAGTTGTCGGTGACAGTATATCATGAATTCATGATACCCTTAAGAAAAGGTATTTTTATGATAAACATTTGTAATTGCAAATTAAACTACTCACGTTGAATTCACTACCCATCTATTATATTTAATTTTTTACTTAAACTTACTTTTTTTTTATAAAATTAAATTTACTTTTGCCCCTCCAAATTTTTAAATTGGATTTTGATCTCCCCATTTTTTTGAGTGATTTCAAATTTTTTCTATGAATTTTGAGGAAAAATCCACATGAAAAAATTTCACAAGCAATTCTGATTAAAAATTATTCCATGTAGCAAAACTCCATGAAGGCCAAAATCACACATTTTGTAAATCTGCGAGACCAAAATTGCTCTAAATGAAACAGAAGGACTAAAATTACACCATTAAAAAAACTCATAGGGCAAAATTGAATTTCATTTTCACAAAATTTTGTATACATAATCCTACATGAATACATTTCTTAAGTTTAAAATTTGGGACCAGTAAATAGAATTTAAACTTTCATTTGAGTTCAAAATTGAAATCTCGCAATTGTGTTTGTGAGTTTCAATGGTGCTTATCACTTCGTCTACAATTTAATCATTAAATAATAAATTAGTCTATTTTAAAAAGATGATAATAACAATAATAATAACAACAACAATAATAATAAGTCGTCACAAATAATTAAAGGCGCAATAGTCATTTTGGTCCCTAAATGTGTAACGAATAATCACAATAGTCTTTCAGTATACCAAAATTTCAAGATAGTCGTTGATTGTGCATATGTCATAGAGACCGATATGATAATATTAAGTACTTATAGAGACTGATAAGACAATATATAAATATATTGATGAACTGATATGATAATATTAACGAAACATTTTAACATAAGTGGTTATTTTAACTAACATAGTGCACAATCAAAAATTATTTTAAAATTTATATACATTGAACGAGTATTATAACTATTGGTTACACATTTAGAGACCAAAATGACCCTTCGTTATTATTTAGTGTAACTCATTAACCAACGACTCTAATAATTTGGTTAGTAAATAATTTGGCACAACATTTTCACATGTGCTTGCTTCCCCTTCCCCGTCCATTTTTTTTTTTTGCCTATAAGTACATATGTCATAGGCTCATAGCCAAGGACGGAGTCAAGAATTCAAAATTAGGGGGACCGAGTACAAGGAACATATTTTTTTAGCGAATAAGGAACATAATTTGATTAAAAATAAATTTTTTAAATGCAAAAAATATATAAGAAACCCTAAAGGCCTAAACTGATATTTTCTTGTTTTTTAAAAAGAAATGTATAACTATATTCAGTATGAGAGACGTTAATAGGTAAGTATAGTTATTATGCAAGTATTGACTTAATAGTAGAAAAAAAAACATTAAATAGGAAGAGAAAACAAAAACATCCTTGTATAAAAATAGAAAAATAATAATGCATATGTTCTAGGGTTAAATGTGTTTTTAGTAAATGATAAATTATTCAGGATAACCTGAGTTCGATTCTTGAGTAGAACAATTTTTTTCAAATTTTAGTTACCTCTCAACGGAACTCTGTATCACCATAACCACGTTATCTTGAAAATCGAAGGGTTAATACAAAAAGAGAACAACAATCGACTAAATAGAAGAACTTTAGTACGAGTGTGAAAGACATGAGATTTTTGTCATAGGAGAATAAAATCCATTAAAGACTAAATTATATTTTAATCCCCTGTTTTTATTTTAGGTTTTAATTAGCTCATTTTTTGCGATAAAATAGTCTTTTATTTTGCAAAGCAATATCGGTGTGTTTTATTCCATTTAAAATATGTTGTGGAAATGATCATATGAGATAATTTAAATATAACATATAAAACTAATGATATCAGTTTTTTTTAAGGAAAAAACTAATGATATTAGTTGCCAATTAATCTAATAACATTTGAACATTTTAATTAGATTAATTGGGGAGACCGTAGCCTAATTTATATTTTATGAAACATTTTAATATATAGTTTAATTATAATATATAAAAGAAATTATTAAAAATATAGGGGGACCATGGCCTCCAAAGACGCCCTCTCCCTCCGCCAGTACTAGTCATAGCATCATTCAAATGTTGACACCATCCTGACCTGACCACTATTTTTAAGTAGTTATTGCTTTATATTAGTTTATCTTTGAAGATCAAGTAATATTATTTCATCAAATTTTTTTTTTTTATTTGAGGAAAATCCGGTAATATTTTGGTACTCCTTAGTTTTCATAATAGTAACCAATAATTTGTATCCTACTTTTTTTTTATAAGCAATATTTATTTGATTTAAAATTAATTTTAATAACTTTATGTGATTTATATTTTTTTCTACTCCTAATATATTATACAATGAATGAACCTTTTTTCTATGCCATAAAAAGAAAAAGAAACAAAGTGTATCCTCTTTTGATATATCAATGCCGATCCTGTAAAAAAAATCAAGTTATTTACAGTAAAAAAAATGAAGTGTAACTAACTACTTGACTAATTGCTAAAAAAATAAAGTTGGTAATGACAGAATTGTCATATGATACCCTTCAAAATTATAAACCATTGTAATATTCATTATACAAAATTAAAACAAAAAAATTGTGTCAAAAAAAGAAAAACAAAAACACTTTGCCTTGCTTGAATAGAAACCGTGTTATTATTTATACATGCATGTATTGCTCATTAAGTAGAGAAGAGAAAGAGAAACAGCATTAGAAAAAGAGAGAGGAGAAGCATGAGTCATCAGAATGGAGGTTCATCTTCTTCAAAGAAGTGTCCTGGGTTCCCATTAGGGAGCAAAAAGAAATGAGGTGGGATGAAGTTGATCCAGTTGAGGAAGAAGTTGCTCAAATGTGCAACATTAGTTCAATGGAGCTCAATAGTGGTAAGGCAGTGAAGGCTTTGGGACTAACCTTCAAGGAGGATGGGAAGACAAATGAAGGATAACATTGTGAAAAGGTACATGATTTCTAAAATATTTTACAAGCTTTAAGGATCATTCATGAAATGTTTCATATATGTCATTCTCTTCCAACTCTTCACCATTCATATTCTCAATTTCATTAACCTCCTCCCCCTCATAATTCACTTTCATGTTCAACTTCAACGTCTAAAAACCACCAAATGAATCTATAGCTAATGATAACATTTGTCTTTAAAGGAAGAACAACCAAACAAATTTTGTTACCATCATCTTCAACATATCCAAAAAGATTTAAAACAAAATGAAATAAGAATTTGGGTATTTTTTGTTCTTGATCATGGAAAATTTTACAATTCTTCTTGATTACTCGAACCAACTTAAATTCATAATTCATGGTAGATGGAATGAAAATTTGAATTTTTATTAATGTGTATTCATAATTCCATGGTTTACGTGTGGTTTTTATTTTTAATGTTTTATTTTAATGATTTAAATTTGATCCTATCCCTCAGTGTGTGCGCGCGTGTGGGTGTGTGTCAACATAATTACATGGTTTTTGTGTGGTTTTTATTTTAATGTTTTATGTGTGTCTATGCATAATTCCGTAAAACGTTTCAAGTGGAGTTGGGTGATTCTACAAATTTTAGTTTGTACAACGATCTCCGAAACAATTTCAAATTTACCGATACTTTCGTGGTTGTTGGAATCGCGTCAATGTCTATGATGACTCTTTTCAAAATTACGGATCAAAATTTAAATCTGGCACTGCCTCATTCATGAACCATGGCAAATCATAGATTAACCAACTCAAAGATAGGAGAGATTAAAATGGGATATACAAACAGATTAAAATTAACAATAATAATTTTTTTTTTTGAGGAAGCACCAATAATATATTGAAAGTAGGTGAGACTGATTCAAATTGCCATTCAAAATAAAGATTGGTTCAGATTGTTTTTTTGAGAAGCGATGTATTCAAAGAAAGAGAGGGCTGCGTTTGGACTTTAGACGTTGTTAAGATGGATTTGAATTTTTTTTACCGTGATTATTTAATTAAAAAAAAACATTCAAAAGCAATTTAAAATATTCTTCTATTTTTCTTTTGTTTAATTAAATTTAATGTAACTGTTGAGACTTTTTTTTTTTGAGAGAAACTGTTGAGAATTAAGTGTATAGAGGTTGAAATAATTAGTTTGTGGAGATGATCCAAGTCCTAAGAGGTTTAAGTATGATCCCAAGCTAGGATTTCCAATTCGAATTTATCATTCCCATTCCTAAGCCAAATACTCACTCACCTTTCCTATACACAAGCTGCTACTTTGAAATATATTTAATTTTGTATAATATACCTGTAATAGAAATTGGATAACTCTATTTCATATATAGCCTTGAACTACTCTAAACATACACAACTCCAAAGAAGAGTTCAAGTGCCATATCCTAACAATATTAATTTTAATGATCATATATTGCTTATACTAAGTTGTTTCTTCATCTCTGGTTGCCTAGCTGGAGGATTATCCATCTTTCTCTTGTGACTGTTCAACAATGACGAAGCATCATCATCTATCACCTCCCCTTCTTCTGCAATGTATTCATTCATGTCTTTCTGCAATTGGCCTTTCATGCTCATCTGTCTCTCATCTTCATCATCAGTCTTAGACCAATTATGTCTTCTCTCTCGCTTACTTTTCTCATTCTCAAGAGCTAATTCAACTCCATCTTCTAGTTTCATCTCAATGAGACCATCCTCATCCATTACATCTTTCTTTATTATGATTTCACCTCGTTCATTTCTCCTTTTTTCTAGTGCAGCCTTTGACTTGTCTTTGTCAATCATCTTCTCTGCTTCTTTGGGTGAGTCGCCAAGTGGACTTTCCCGAAGGTCCAGATTTCCACCAACCATTCTATCTCGGTCTCCGGCAACTATATGAGGCACCTTTTTTGAGTTCTGTGAATCCTTTGTTTTCAAGTCCACCTTGCGATCGGTAATGTCACTGCCCATTTCTTTACTCCCATCGGTGCTTTGGTTTTTAGTTCCCCTAAATTGTATTGCACTATTTTCTGCAGATGAGTGCTGGGGGACTGGATGGGATGAAATTTGTTTCCATGCCTGCTCATCTGAGGCAGGAGACATTGTTCTCCCTCCAACAGCCACTTCTGCTTCACTTCCTTGTGATAGTGGAATGCCAATCCCCTCGTAGAATTCCAACAGTTGATTGCAAATTTCTGCAAGAGAATAACCAAAAGAACTCAGAAGGGTATACAAAAGTATTAAGAGACGCAAAATGACAGCCTTTTGTTTAACAGCAAACTACACATGGCATAAAAGTGGGTTTGTTGAATATGTCTAACTCAGTCAGATATGTGGATAAAACAATTCAGACATGTAACAGTAGCAGAAACTAATATAATGCATTTAGCAACGGGAACACAGAAAACTATCCAAATTGGATCAACTTTCTTAGTATGCAAATGAATTGAGGGGATTACAACACCAACCCTCCAATTGCCGTGGGGTGACATCAAACCCTCGCCACCAAGCCTTCTCACCACCCGACGGAAGCTTCACCTTCAGGAACTTGGCAGCAAGGAAAATGGCACTTGCAGCAATATGCTTTGGCTTAAATTGCAGGCAGAGCGATGTACTCAGCCTGAAAGCCACTTTCCAGAGAGTGAACAAATAAATTACAAAAATAAATTCAACATATTTAAATTAGAACAAGTGGATACATAATCATACCCATCATTAACAAAATTCCAAGCAACTTGTGCAAGGGCATTATTTGCAACATTGAACTTCTTTATGGCCGCAATAAGGGGCCCATATGGTTCTTGAACATCAAAGTCAAAACCTAAAGTGGAAAGTACAACCCTCTCTCCAAGTAAAATTAATTCTTTCTGCTGCTCATACACTTCCTGCATCATTTACAAACCATGTTAAACAGACATAAATATAACAAGGAATGTGAGCAACTATCTAACAGAATGAGTGGAATCAGGGAAATTATTCAATAAAAGACATTTGAAGACTTTTTGTAATTTATACGCCGGAAAAACATTGAATAGGACTTCATTCTTGAGGCCCCGTGTACCATGTTTGAGACATTAATATTATGGCCAAGAAGTATTGGCTAGACCTCAAAAGTTGGAGGACAGCACAGTATTGAAGCAAATAATTTGAAAAAACACAATTTCGGACAATAATTGGAGAAGGATAGAGCAAGAAAAAATTACTGGAGATAAAATCAGATGTATAAGATAACTGATAAATTAAGAAATCATAATGGCAGTGTATATGAATGAATTAAACAAAGCACAATCATAATAAAACACCTTCTGTTTTATCTTCTGTGCAGCAGCAGGATCCTTCTCATGAATCATCTCATTGGAAACAAAAATTATATCCCTTAAATGACAACGACTTTCTTTGACCTTGCTAGCAAGGAACATGCACACTGTTGCAATGATCTGTAAAAATGTTCAACAATTGGATTATTAATTCAAATAAAGTCATCTTTGAGTAACTCAAATTGCTTTTATATCTATCATTCTCCTAATATAAAGCTGGAACATAACTACAATCTCTCGACATTAAGATCTCGAATAATAAAGCACTAATGTGTTGAAGTTTCTGACACTTGCTGAACAGAAAACTTCAAGAAGAAAAGTGCTTAATTTTCTATGAGTTTTGTCCTCTGCAGTTTCGTAGGTTGAAAATGTTCAATGATTTTTTCCTAGTCAATTCTATAAAAAAATTCTCTGTATATAATCAAACAATCATTCAACTATTCATCTCTCATTTGCTCCCCATTCGTTCCACATTCTTCTTGACGATCTTGATTAAAAATCACCAAAAAAAATTCAGCCTCTTAATTTCTTTCTTTCTTTGAAATTGAGATAGTGTCTCATTTTCAAAATATGACGTTTTTTTGTATATTGGGTGTTTAGTGTTACAAGAGTGGTAAGAGTAGAATAAATTAGTACCAGTTTATGTTCTCTTTTTTATATAATAACTTTCTACAATTATCTTAAAAGATCTTGTCTTTTGGGGAAATAACTTTTTTGATGGGGGCAAAAATAATTATTAGAAAGGGTACCCAACGATTTTGGTCCCTGAATGTATTGGCGCTGCCTTCATAGTCCCTGAATGCATCTAAATTGCAAATACATCATCAAGTGTCGCTTTCATTTTAGTCCTCAAATGTGTCTTTTATTTGTCACTTTGGTCCTCAAATGTGTTTTTTGTTGGTCAGTTCAGTCCATAAAACTACTACTCACAAAAGAGACATTTAGGGATGTATTTGCAATTGCCATACATTCAGTGACTATAATGATAATGCCTCACACGTTCAGGGGGCAAAAAGACTACTTACCCTTGTTAGAAATGTTCAAGTATTAAAGAATTACCACGGGAAGGGGGATTGTCCCTATCCCTATTAGGTGTTTGGATCACAAGTCAATAAAAAAATACTCAATTGTGAGTTTTTTTATTTGTGAGAAAAGATATCAAAAATCAAACATGTGAAGTTGTGAAACATATGTGTTACGTGGATATTGGGAGTGCATGTTTGAACCCCCAAAACAATCATCTGTACTTAAAAAATGAAAAATACCAAAATTAACTGCCAAAGCTGTACACCAATTATCTGCCAAGCAAGCATGCCAAATACTATAATATTTCTATTTGTATGTTATATGTTAGTTATCTATCCTGTTAGGCAAGAGCACAGACGTGCCACGCAACACTAAATTAAAATGGAACTTACTAAACATTTTGAGAGGTAAAATGGCCACATAGTATCAATTTGAAAGCGCAACAACCTACCCTATGGTCATTCTTTGCATGAGATTGTCGAAGAAAGAATCGCTGACAAAATAATACGGCCGTTGCAATAGTTATCTGAGGCCTGCAGTGTATGGAATTACAATCAATATGAAATTCTCCAACCGAATTCCAACAACGTGATATTAATATTTTTTCTATCAAAGCAAACTCAAACACATAATTAAATATGTAACTCAGACAAGTATTAGTTAATAGCAACAAACTCACAATTTAAGTCTCATGCCTAAATCCTTTAAGAATGTACAATAAGACTTGCGCAGACTTGTCTCATTCTTCAAGTCAATTCCATCTTTTCTTGACGGAGAATTTTCCTCAATTTCTTTTCTAGTCATATACCAGGTACCCATATGTAGCAGAAAGATTCTGGGGGATAAATATAAAAAATGAACATCATTAGTTATTGCCAGGAATTTCGGATTTTATATCAGAAATGCTGAAATTGTAAAATCTAAAACATATGCATGAACATAGTTATTGCCAAAAATAAAAAAAAGATACTTGCATACGCTGGCTCTGAATGTTTTCAATTTTAACCTTATTATTCATTACACAGTAATATTAACATCTTCGGCCTAATTTCTTGTAGCTTGATACATGAATAGTAACTTAGCATGAACAGTCCATCCAACAGCAACAAAGAACAAATGTAAATCAGAAATAAATACTACGATGGAAACTATAGTTCAACCATGGAAGATTAAAAATAGCAGCATCAACCATACAGCATTATAGCACGGGAGTAAGAGAAATTAAAAGGTAGAAGTAGTCCAAGCATGCGCCGCATTAAAAGCAGTAAACATGAAAGTTGTCGTTTTTCAAATGAAGAGAATAGAAGGACGCTAATAAAAAAGTGAAGTTTTGTCGTTTTTCAAATGAAGAGAATAGAAGGACGCTAATAAAAAAATGAAGTTTGGGTTCAAATTCAATAGCCCCAAAGTGAAGTTTGGGTCGAAATTGAAAAGCCATTGAGTTAGGGTTCAGTGGCGAAGCTTGACTATAAAATTTGGGATGCAACAACAACAACAACAACCAAAGCCTTGTCCCACATAGTAGGGTCGGCTACATGGATCAAATTACGCAATCTAGCTATTCTCTATCTGATCTACTCCTTACTACAAAATCCACAAGTCTTTTATCGACTGACTCTAACTACCTAAGCCTATTTTCCACCATCTTTTCTACTATAGGCGCTACTCCAACTCTCTCTCTAATGTTGTCATTTCTTATCATATCCCACTTAGCGAAAATAATAATAATAATAATAATAATAATGATAATAATAATAATAATAATGCAAGTTCTCTTGCCTATAGAAAAAAGAATCAATTTTTTCTACTCTTCATTTTTATAGAGGAACAACAAATTAACAATAACTCAATTCAATAATTCAAAGTACCCAAAAACAACAACAACAAATCAATTACGAATAACCCGATTCAATTCAGAGTACACAACAACAATAAATCAATTCAATTCAATTCAAAGTAAGCAACAAATCAATTCAAATTTCAATTAAACAAGAGAACGAATTAATTCAGTTCAAATTTCAATTAACAATAACTCAACCTTGAATTCAAAGAAGAACTCACATGCACAACGCAGTGGAGACGAACACACAGTAGCGGCAGCCGGAGTAGAGAGCGCTGCAAGCGCCGTCGTGTAACAGGGTTTGTTAGGGTTTAAGAATAGGTGTTGTAAATTTTAATATATGTGAGGGTATTTTAGTCGTTTCATAAACGCTTTAATCTTATTTAATTCTATTTAATATAATTCAAACACGGCTTACTTTTTTAATTTTGTTTAATTAAAATACGGTTAAAATAAATATATTTGAGCTGACTTTTTTATTATTGATTTTACCCTTCATTTAAACTATTTTATCTTTTAATAATATTATTTTAAATTTTAATTAGAAAAATTAAATCTCATTAAAATAGGTAAATATCTCACTACACTTTCCCTAAAAAAAATAAATAAATAATCTCACTATACTTATATTTTTTTTTTTGACAAAAACAAAACGATATTCATTCATTCAAATCGATGGAGTACATCAGATACAAACATCGCTAAAAACGTAATAACGACAAAATGCCTACAAATAATATGATAAAACTTAAGTCATCGAAATATCCATGCTTCCGGATTTGCAACGTTGACGTCCAAATCATTGGTTGAATTTGTAAATTTTAATCAAAATTTCATATAAAATACTGTTCATAATTTACACGCGTTAGCGCAATAAAAAGAGCGAAAAGACAAACACGTGAGTGTGTGTGAAAGAGAGAGTTGTTCAAAAATTGTCACAAAAGGTCATAAAAACATCATTTTTCAATCTTAATTGATAATTGATTGATACACCTTTATTTTGATATAATTCATTTCGTTTAAAAGTGAGTTGCTATGAATTTGATTTATATTTAGATATATTATTGTAAAAGTTATTTTATAATGTTGTTGATAAAATAATTATATGTAAAATTATGTTTTGAATTTGAAAACAAGAAGAAGAAAAAATGTACGTAAATAACCATGTTTTTGTGTCATAAATATTTTTTGTACCTATATTACCTTTGTTCAAATGATGTATGTGTAGTGCTAACACGCGCCTTAATTAATAAATGTTACCCCTATTCATTTTTATAAGAGAGATAAATTTTAAGAACGCATTTGTTCTAACATTCTCTCAAACATTGATTCTTTTATTGGACGAAACACATGCGGATCTCATTAGTTTATGTATGATCCACTTTTAAAGTGTAATATTCACATGAGTTTCTTTTTAACAAAATGCCCACATGAGTTTTATCCAATAAAAAAGTGATTGTTAGAACGAGACTATTTGCAGCACTTCTCAATGAAAGAATATAGGTCAATAAAAATTGAAGGTAGTAGTATACAAAAATTATCTTGAGAATATATCTCTTATTGACCCAAACACATGCAAACTCTTGTTGACCAATATTTCCTTTATAGAAAGGATTGGATGTAGTACACAATTTTTATGTTGAATATAAATCAAACATTTGCAAAAGTAATGAATACACAATTAGTTTCTATATAAAAATTACTTTAAGGATATTTGGTAGTATTTTTTAATTTGTTTTAATCATTAATATGTCTTGAAATATATTAATAGAAATGATATTTGTACATCAATTTTGTGATAACTTTTAGACAATTTTATCTTCTTTTTTTTTATCTATTCTCTTCATTTTTCCCTCTCCATTGTTTTTGACCAATAAAAAAAATAGGAAAACAAGGTTGTCACTTATCACCAAATTATCATCAAATGAATGTACAAATAACATTACTTGTATACTAAAGTCACCAAAATCATCAAGACAACCCATTTTCCTTTATTTCACATGACCTTTTGAACAAAAACTTTATGTCTTATAAAACAACAATGTAAATCTTTGATCTTCATATACACTCATTTTACACTTTATTTTTTCGTTTTCTCTATTTCTTCTCATCACATCACTAATATATTAAATCTATCCTATCTCTTTTTATTCATTTCTCTCACAAGATGTAGAATAGACATATATCTAAAAAAAAAAGTATTCTAAAATCCCACTTCACTTTCTGTCTTTATTCTCTTAGTACACTCTTACCCACCTTTACCCACTCTATCTAAACCAACTCTCTCTCTCTCTCTCTCTCCTGGGTAGCACATTATAACATTGGTTAACCACAAATGTGTAGCAAATGTCATGTGACATTGACACCCTAATGTCACCAAAGTGTTACCCCTCTCTCCCTCAATAGTTTGTGTTTTCTTTCACCGTTGCTAGTGCTTGTCTCTGCCTAGAGAGTTTAGTGTTTTTTTCCTCAGCAAACAAAAAAAACTTGGCTCTGAAATTTGTATCAAATATTTTGTATATACTACCACTAAGCAGCAAGTTCAATGCATTTTGGACTCTCTCCATCCATTTACTTTGTTCATTTTCAAATTCCTCTGCTCTCCTAAAAAACTTTCTTTTTCTTGACTTCATAACCAAAACCAAAAGGATTCGTGGTTTCTTTATCTCTCAAGCAACAAGGCAGCACCACAAGTTACATCCAAAGTATATAGAAGATATAAAGAAGAAAATTTGTTAAGTACTTTATCTTTTTTTTCCATGATTAGTGTAAAGAGCAAGAACCAAAAAATGTGTGTTTTTATCATTTTTATGCTTCTTCTGATGATGATGTTGCTATTTAGCACTGCTACATGTGAAGCAGCATTAATTGATAAAGACAGGTTTGAGAGATTCAGAGGTGGATCATATGCCAATTCTGAGTTGAAATCATCGTCTAAATTCCATGTAGTAAACAATGCAAACAAAAATGGAGATCGAGTTTTTGGTGATGATAAGAGGAAAGTCTTCACTGGTCCTAATCCTCTACACAACAGATAAGTTAATTATTATCTGCAGAGACAACGAATCCACATCCATTTTCTCTTCATTTCTCTTTCTCTATTTTCCTTTTTGTTCCTTTCATTTTTTTTATTTTATATATTACACTTTGGAAGCATATTTTTTTAGCAGTATAAGTATTTTCTGGTTAATAGATGTATATGAAATTTTAGATTTAATATTGATGATGATAACTATTTTTCTTTTTTGGTGAAATCTTATGCATGATGAGGTTTTAGGTATATGTAGCAAATGAATCTTCAATCTTGAATATATTGGTCAGCTTTTGTTTTAGGTAATGGATGTGTTTTGTGAGCATGCTTCATTTGTCTTCTGAGCTTTTGGTTTCTTCCAAGACTCACATAGACAGAGTCATATTTTTCTATCTCACAAAGGTTAATGGAAGAGATATATTATAGAAGAGTGCACATGTAAATCACAATAATAATGATGAACATTGTATTAACCGATCTTCATGTATTTATATTGTCAAAATATTGATTCTTTAGTTTTCTGGGATGAAAATATTTTCTTCTCCTCTCAAAAAATATTAAACTTATTTTAATTTTAACACTATTTAGTTAGTAGTTTGTGTTTCTCTTGATTTTATTTTGCTTTTTCTGTGGGGGGATCGATGCATGCTACTTTATTTCAACAATAATTACATTTTTTTAATCTAAATTTCTCATTAATTTAAGTTTGTTCTAATAGTGTTTGCTGTCTTAATTATGTGATGATATGAATATTAGTAGGTTTTTTATAAAATGTTCTGAATATTTTTTTGACTGATAATGTGAATATTGTTGAATAGCTAGTTTGGTACATCCTTCAAAAAAAAAAAAAAACTAGTTTAGTACGTGTATATACCTCATCTAGTTTTGTTGAATAGCTAGTATTGTTCAATAGTAATAAAGTACTAGGGTTTGTGGTAGCAATAAGTAAATATTTGGTGGTGGACCATACTAATTTGTTTAACATATATAAATATAATGTACAAATGAGATGAATTGTGCACCATGGTTGTGCTAAAAACTTTTCAACCTACATCAACACTTTTAATCATGAAGCTAAGAATCAAATGTCCTCGCCGTCTAGTCTTGTATATTAATTTCTCTATCGTGATTATGATTCAGGCCCCATTATTTTTCCAGCCGCATATCCAATATAGATGTAGGCTGGGAGTAAAAATGAAAAATGTTTGTATAATTGATTACATAGGTATAGATATCACTCAATTACTCCTTTTATGTTATCGATCATATATAAACTAAGAGTCTGTTTGGTAAGATCAAAAAGTTAGCTTATAGGCGGATAGCTTATAAGCTCGTTTGATCAAAAAAGCTTTGTTTGGTAATGTTTTTTCACCACGAGCTTATAGCTTATTTCACGAACTTATAATCTATTTTTCAAACGTTATTCCAAGTAGTGTTTGAGCTTATAGCTTATTACCTTTTATCTAATTTTTACCCTTATCACTTTAATTAAAATCTAGTTTTACCCTTTCTAATAAATAGCTACCTTTAAGAAAAACATGTTATATATTTAATTAAAGTTCAGATTTTAAGGACTGAAAATAAATATATGCTTCCTTCAAAAAAATATATATGCTCATTCCTTTTTTTTTTGTTACAAATATATGCTCATTCCTTAAAAAAAATATATATGCTCATGTTTTTTTAATTATTTTATAAAGTATAAAAACATATTAAACTGGTCACGTTTAAATATATGCTCACGATTAAGAAAGGTTTAAATATATATGCTCATGTTATGAAGTATAAATATATGCTCATGTTACGTTTAAATATATGGTAGCATTTTTTTTTACTTACATATAAATAATGACGTTTATTTTTTTGAAAGAAAATAATCACGTTTATGAAAGTTTTTGTTTAATTTTTTTTATAAAGTATAAAAACTGAAATAAAATAAATTTTAAATAAAACATTAGCAAATTTATTAATTCAAAAATAATATATGAAAGACATATTGAATTAATATATTAAATTATTAAATTTTAAATATTTTTAATATCAATTGATATAAATTTTATTATTAATTAAGAGTACCCTTTTATGTCATTTTACATTTATCAGCTAGTTGAACCGCTAATTTTACCAAACACTTTAATTAGCTTATCAGCTATCAGTCATCAGCTATATAAGCTATCAGTCATCAGCTATCAGCTAACTTATCAGTTATCCGCTGTTTTTACCAAACAGAGTCTAAGCATGTCCAATCTAATTGAATGCACTATTATCTTTTATACATAACCTAGCTAATTAACATATTTCCTTGGTAATGTTTAAAGTTCAATTTAGTAACAAGAAAGCATGTTCTAGCAAGTTTAAGCTTCGACTTTTTTTTTTTCTTCAATTAAACATTAAAAGAAATAACAATGAAAGCTATCTTATTCTAGGTTTTACTAAAAATAGGAGTAACATGCATATGACAAGAATGTTTCGTGGTGCTGCTTTTTACCTTTTGCAAGGAAATATAATAGCAATGGGGTTGTTTTCATTTAGAGGCCTCTTTACCCTCATAAAGAGGATACAATTCAATAATCATTTTGGGTACAGAACATACCAATATTATATTGAGAGCAGATAGTGTGACAATTTCTGCGAGGCTGCAATTGCATATGCATTTATTTAACTGCAATTCGTTGTAATATTAATTTGAGATGCAACCACAATTTAAAACCATTTTCATGGAAATTTATCAATAAGAACTCCCTTGTCCAAGAGGTATTCTTATTTGGTCACAAGACTAAATCTATAATGCTTAAATGTACACACATAAAGATACACTTTTTCTCAAAATGTTAAATCAATTCTTTTAAATTATTAAAATAAATACCTGATTGAGTGTGTGCCTAAGTACTATAGGTTTGGCCTGTGAACATACAAAAATAGCTCTTTCAATACATGCATAAACAAATACACACATGAAGAATGTTAATAACATAATAATATACATTTTAAAGACTTAATTAAACACACTATAAGTAATTGTTTATTTCATAAAATATCAACAAATTTTTGAAAAATGATTAATTTTTCAATGAAACTGGTGGGATTTTTAAAAAGTATGTCTCAGATATTCTTACAAGACATCCTCACGAAGCCAAATTAGCGTTTTGATACCACTTCTTGAAAGTTTAAGATAGTTTCGGTAACAACATCTTTGTTTAAAATAACATTTGGCATAGGACCTTGATCCTAAAATAGATACATGGGACAAGAGCAAGAGTTGAAAGGTTCGTGTTTAGAAAAATAGACAAAATTGTTAATTGTTACCATCGAGTAGGGGTAACCCTTACCCAAGTATAATGCTTGGAGGAAATAAAACAACCCTAACATAGGCAACAATATTACATGATCATCTCACAAGCATGCCAAGTCATTTTCTTGGCAACAGAATGTCACAGGAATGCATAAATATACACGAAAAAGCTGGCATTTGAAGCCCGGTTCCTCACACTCCCCTTTCAGTATCTTTAATGAAATGAAGCATCATGATTAATGTCTCAATTGGAAAGGACAATAATTTATATTTTATCTATAATAACTAGTATGAATTTCACTCATATTTTCTAAAGGGGTAGTTGAGTAAAAGGATTCAAACTTCAATAACATCAATGACAAAGTAAAGCAAAGAAATTTGCAATAATAGTAGGACTTGAATAAAGAAAGAATAGCCAATTTACCTTATGCCTGCACTGATAGAGTGAAAAGGAGAAGAGGGTCCATGTCTATATCATAAATGTAGTAAAGAAGTCATTAATTTCTACTTATGACATTTGCATGCCGGATTTGTCGTAAGTTCTAATCTATGAAATGAAATATACTCGAGCGGACACAATGCTGACACGTTTAGACCAATAATAATTTGATAAAATAGAATAATTGAATGTAAATACATGTTACAATGTCGTTTTAGAATTGTACATTAACACATCCAACACCAAACCCATATTCAATATGAAATGTACGTGAGAGCTGCTACAAAGGTTCTACCTAATATGCTTTAAAAAAAGGCAAATGCCATCATGTGCTTCGCATGTTGGCACAACCCTAAAAACTATTACATTGCATTGCTGGATTTTTTTCCTTTGTAGTACTAGACTAGATTTTTCTTAATGAATTCCTTGTTTGCAAGAAACATGTACTTGGGAGACAAAGAACTCAATGCATTAACTAAAGCTAGTTTCGTTGAAGTACTAGCTAGCATAGGTGGGAGTTATGTAAAAATGCATTAACCAGCGAACTTATGCCATCAACAACTCTATCTATAATACTTTAGGTGTGACAAATCTATGGCTAGATAGATCCTTAGTTTGAGAGAAAATTGGGAAGAGGACAAGGACACGACATCGCTCTATCTTAAATGCAAATTACTGTGTCAGTTTTAAGAGAATTGTTTAAAGGAGCGAATAGAGTGAATCGAGTTATGAGATTCTTTGTGTGCTCCACAAGCAAAAGGTGCTATATGACATCAAATATTTAGCATTGGATATTCATAAACACTAACTCAGTAACTCTCACATGCATACAAGAAAACTTATAAATGACATAAACTTACCTGGAGATCATATTTCAACAGCAGTTATACCAACACAATTATAGGAGGTGTTATGTACATTTTTATTGCAAAACAGTACCTATGGTACTGTAGGTAAGTGTATTTTATATAGTACTACCTTTTTGAAAAAAATTGGAAATTTATTACCAATTCAGGCAAATATCTTCATATACAGAGTATATGGTGAGAGCTTCAGAGATTTAGAGACTCAATATTAATTTTACCTCATATGTATGATCAGGATCACTTACATGTTTTTTGTAACCAAAAAAAATAAAATTACAGACACTAGTGTGTAAAAAAATAAATCAATTATAGAGTGGTGAATGTCAATCAAACTGGATGTTCGGAAGTCACGGAGAGCGCCAAAAGCAACGACGAATTGATACTCGAGACCACCAGAGAAGACCTTGGGTTTTCATCCAAAACCCTGAGACATTATCTAATGATATGAGTCATGTCTCTTATATACCTAACATTATGCTCCATGCAAACAAGAGAGACACCAAATATCTGTCCAAAAACTTAGGTATCGGATATATAGATCACATTATATATATATATATATATATATATATATATATATATATATTCAACCTTATTTGCATTCATATATAGTCAACAAGGAATAAGCAGTTTTCCTGAAATTAAGGGAAAACCAATGAAGCAAATGAAAAGGACAGCCTACTACAGAAACAAGAAAATATAATACATGTAATGATGGATGAGGATCTTCTAAGGTGTATAGGTTCGTCCATATAGAAAATAGTCACATCTTCAGTGATTACAACGGTTATAAATGTAGCTTGTGGAATTGTAACATTACAGTGGTGCAGTGTGCCACTTATGCCACCTGGGCTTACTAGAGTTCAGCTCCAATTGTTGAAAATTGCTCTTCTCCCATCTATTTTTGCTCATTTCCGCTGAGAAATACATTTGCGTGAGTTACCTTACGCCGAAAATACACCTGCATGAGTTAACTCACGCTCAGCTATTTAGATGGGAATGAACAAAAATAGATGGGAGAAGAGCAGTACTCCGAATTGTTTGGACAAATTGGAGATCACACATTAAGCAATGATGTGCCCATTTTTGTTACCCATAAACTAATTTATAAGATTGAGTTAGACTCAAATCTAAGATTTAAAATTTATCGAAGTTTATTTAAAATTTCTTGTTCATCCACCTATTATCTGATTAATAAAAAAAATATTCAATCCAACAAACTTCTCAATCCAAATTTAAAATATTGAATGAAAGGGGTGTGCTAGACCGTAGGGTGCGTTTGATGGTCAGGATAGGGAGACATAATATGATACATTAATCATATCATGCTTAAATCTCATGTTTGATGCACCAAAGGGATAGGATAAAATAAACCATTTTTCTATCCTATCCTGACTTTCCTTTGTAATTTCTATCCTGAGTATAGGCTGGGTTAGAAATTATCCTGATGGGATTAGAAGATCATTCCTTAATTATTATCTTGATATTCTGCCGTTTTCAAAATATTGTCATTTTTAAAATAATGATAGCATGTATTTTCTATTATAATTAATAACATGTCATTTTTACAATATTTAATTAATTATGAGAGCAATTTTTTCATTTAATTATAATGATATCATGTTTGTTATCATGTGTGCATCAAACACATGATATGATTAATGTTTATCATGTCCTTATCATATCCTATCTCTATCCAGATTTATATCATATCCTGCCTATATCATATC
>Ga0315914_1000449_pt1 | contig 51147 bp, 33 predicted proteins | sample MpolenodulesMG_FD_203920 | JGI IMG/M metagenome (GOLD analysis project Ga0315914, IMG submission 203920) | Medicago polymorpha root nodule microbial communities from Los Angeles, California, United States - elongated nodules | ecosystem: Host-associated > Plants > Roots > Nodule | place: USA...
TATATATATATATATATATATGGGTATATTAAGTTCATTTCTTTGACTATAAAATCCGTAATAGTTGATAGTTTATTTTATTTACTTCTCGTCGACAACTAAGAATTGGATGAACCAAGACGTTCTTTTTAAATGGTCATCTAAGTTTGAAGATACTCCTAGCTAGTCCAACATTTCCCCAAATAATAGCATAGAAATCTAAAGTGTTGAAGTCACATTAAAATAGAGAATTATGATTAAAAAACTAGATGGTTATATTGTCATTGATCGAATTAAGGTTAATAAACATAACATAAGAAAAACATAAGAAAAATGCTAATAAACATAACATTGAAGTACTGAGAAGGATGCAAATTGACCTTCAACTTGATATTTAATTGATTATGGTTTGATCCATGAAATATAAATATGAAAGTGCAATCAGTACAGAGAATTAGGCTAATAAACATTGGTTATGCTAATAAACATAACATAAGAAAAAGATAAGAAAAATGCTATTAAACATAACATAACTGAAAATTAAGATTTGATCCTAACAGACACCACAAATATCATCACAATCATAATCATCATCATCATCAATCTCTTCAAGCTCCTCCACTATCCTTTCCTCCATCCGCTCCATCTGCCTCCTAATCCTCTCATTCTCTTCATCTTTCTGTTCCTGATCCTTTCTTCCCTCCTTCTCTGATTCATCCTCTCTTCTTCTCTTCTAACTCTCTCCAACCTTCTCTCTTCAAGAGCATTCGTCTCTCTTTTCCCTTACCCCAGTAAGACTGATACATTCAATGAGACATGAACATAATTTGTATAAAAAAAGATAAAATCGGAATGATATCAAGAATTTCCATAAAGCCATATCCATCACCATGCTTCTCTCTAGCGGGGGAGTAGATCATTTGTACCATCGGAGACGGAGGTAGTGGTGGCGGTGAAGTAAGGATGGTGCAACTAGAGGTGTCAATAGAGACTCAAATTTCAAACCACTCAAAAAAGCCTCCATCAAGCCCACTAAATTAAGGCCCCCTAATTGAACAAAATTATTTGGGGCCAAACCTACTATAAAATCTATTTATTTGTGGGTCTAAAAAAGCCTCATATTAATCATTTCAAAAAAAAGGTTTTAGGTAAAAAAAAGTTTTTTCTAAGTAAAAAAAATGTTTTTTTTTACGGTATTTTTTTTTAGTAAAAAAAAAGTTTTTTATTGACACCTCTAGGTGCAACCAACACCACACTCCACCGATGGAGGGAGAGAGAGAATATGAGAGTGCAACGTATTATACAAATTCAAAAAGTTTATTATGTGTATATGAGAGTTATAAGCAATTCAAACAGTTACAACATTTTATACAGGCAAGTCTTCCCTTGACTGGACATATGTTTTGGCACGGAACCAATTTATGTTGAAGTTACTCTGAAATCAGTGGCGCCTGATTCAATATCAACTAATACACCTACACCATAGTCTTGCATCTGTAACATTTCTAACTACTCGGTAATGAAAGCTACCAACATCTTGTGGCCATGTAAATGTATTGGAAGGAACCGAATTCTCTCTATGTCAACAAGTAACACAATATTTACATTACACGCTAAATCCGACCTTTCATTGTTCACCCAACTTAGCAACCTAAATTTTTTTTTTCATTGCTGTAAGCAAGTGAAAGCTTATTTTGAATGACGCAGAGTACTCTGTTGGCAGCAGCAGCAGCATGAAGGGGAATAAAACTAAATTACTATTTTTAGGATAATTTATTTATGTGTGTGCGCTCAAACACTATTTATCTGATCTTATAACCATAGATGTGTGTATTAAATACTTTTGTATAAAATAATTTGCTTGTAGCTCACAAAACCTTGTTTCATTAGAAATTTAAAATTGTGTGTTACATTAATTCATATTTTAGCACCTCACCATTTAATTTTTAATGCAAGGATAAATGAAAGAAAGAGACTAATAGTGAAAGAAAATAACATACTAATCAACAAAAAAGGATAAGTGAAAGATAGAAACAATTTGGAAGGGCCATAAATGATCATCATTTCATTTTCAACTTCAACTCTATCGCTAACAGTCACATGATGCAACACACCACATTTCTATTTTGGTATATTCATCCTAATCACATTACTATGAATTTTCTTCTCTCTTGAATTGGCATAAATAATTATGTGTTATTATCATATGTATTATTTAATAATGTGTATTGATGTGTCATTTGACGATGTGTTATTTAATGATGAGTTATTTGAAGATGTGTTGACAAAAAGATGTGTTATATAAAGATGTGTTATTTAAATATGTGTTATATAAATATGTGCTATTTGAAGTTTTGTTTAAAGATGTGTTATATAAAGACGTGTTATTTGAAGTTGTGTGATTTAAAGATGTGTTATATAAAGATGTGCTATTTAAAGATGTGGGATTTAGAGATGTGTTGTATAAAGATGTGTTATCTAAAGATGTGTATTTGTCATATAAAGATGTGCATTTGTCGAATCATATAAAGATGTGTATTTGTCGAATCATATAAAGATGTGTTATTTGAAGTTGTGTGATTTAGAGATGTGTTAAATAAATGTGTTATTTGAAGTTTTGTTTAAAGATGTGTTATATAAAGACGTGTTATTTGAAGTTGTGTGATTTAAAGATGTGTTATATAAAGATGTGCTATTTAAATATGTGTGATTTAGAGATGTGTTGTATAAAGATGTGTCATATAAAGATGTGTATTTGTCCAATCATATAAAGATGTCTTATCTAAATATGTGTATTTGAAGTTTTGTGATTTAAAGATGCGTTATATAAATATGTGCTATTTGAAGTTTTGTTTAAAGATGTGTTATATAAAGACGTGTTATTTGAAGTTGTGTGATTTAAAGATGTGCTATTTAAAGATGTGTGATTTAGAGATGTGTTGTATAAAGATGTTCCATATAAAGATGTGTTATCTAAAGATGTGTATTTGTCGAATCATATAAAGATGTGCATGGTCGAGTCATTACTTGGTGTTCATGCATTCATGGTAGTCTGATTTAAAGATAGGGGATAAATCAGTAACATACCTTTGATATCCAAAACTGGTATCACATGCATATAAAGTCGAGTTAGGAACATTATTCACTGTCAAGCATATTTGAAGATGTAGTATATTTATAGATGTATTATATTTAAAGATGTAGTCAATATAAATTAATAATATACCTTTGATATCCAAAATATTTAAAGATGTAGTGAATTTGATTATATATTTAAACATGTGTAAATTGTAAATTATTTGATAATGTGACATTTAACGATGTGTAATTGATGTGCTATTTAAAGATGTGAAATTAATATATGTGTTATTTATATAAGTGTAACTATTTTAAGATGTGACATTCAATGATGTGCTTCTATATGATTATGTGTGAATGATCTGTATTTTTCTAAATGTGTACTTGATATACTTAAATGGTGTTGATACTTGTATGTTATATAAGATGTTGATTGATGCCTATTGATTTTTATTAAACGAAGGTTTATATTCAAATGCGAATATTATTCGTCTATGATGTATACATGCCTAAGTGTAAATGATGAATTCTTTGTTCTTGATCTATACATGTGTTCATGCATTTCTTATGTTGAATATATTCTCACCCTCCAGTGGCGGGTTGGGCGTCTACACCCTTGTGGTGTAGATTCGCAGGAAAAAGAAACTATGTAGCAGTGAGTAGCTGGAGACGTCGTTGGCGCCTCCCCATTTATTTAGTCACTATTGTTTAAGTCTTATAGAGTCGAATGCTCTGATTAGTAACACTGGAGTCGGGACGATTTGTTTTTTTAGTCTTTCCTTTTCTTTAGAATTCAATTTGAATTCAGCTTTGTTGAAGATTCTTAATGATGTGGCAATATTATTAATGTTTTTTTTTAGAATTATTCTGCTGCAACATTTTTGAAGTTATGAATTAAATTGTTTGAATTTTTATGAAGATATGTGACACCCTTGTGTGTTTATTTATTTTGAATACATTTTTATTATAAAAATAAAATGTGGGATTAGGTTGTTACACCTAACATAAGGAAGCTTCTTGTTATTCCAACCACGTGTCACCTGCAGAAAGGCGGTTTCGTACTCCTTATATGATATGATGGGATGGAGTTTAGGATAAGAGGAATGGTGATATTACAACCATTTTATGACAATTTGTTGACAACTCTCTCATGCTTATATTATATTTTTATTTTTTCTTTTTCTATTGTTTTTGACTAATAAAAAGAGAGAGAAAATAAGTGGTTATAAAATTTGTCTCAAATGGTTGTTCAAATATTATAATTCATAAGATAATTTGGTCCGTAACGATATTTTAAAAAGAAAAAAATGTGTCTATTTATCTAAATTTGCAATTAGGTGACATAATTGGTTATTGTCGGCGTGTATTAAATTCTTCCTTTAGAAACTCCCATTTTAAGTTTGTTAGGAGACAAATCAATAGGGTTGTTTGTGCTCTTGTAAACATGTCCGTGTCTTTAGCTATTTTTCATATTTTTACTGATACAAACAGAAAGACAGACATTAATATTCTCTTGACTTTGCAAATGTCTTGGTCATTATAAAGACCACTATAATCAATTTGAACGAACACTTGTAAATATCTGTTTTGAAGTTGGATGAATTTAAAGACTGTGGATCTTGATCTATTGTTAACCTTTGGTCATATGTGCAAGATTTTAGTTTGGTTATTAGGATTTCAATTTGGTTTAGTTAATGACTCGGTGTCTTTCTGAAAGTTCAATATGTATCATTAGTGTGTTGCTAGCTTATAGTAAAATATGAATGGAATGTTTCAACCTATGATCATTTTGATTGCACTTTTGATATTTTAGCATTTCAATGAATGAAGCTTATTTTCTGTGAAAAAATAAAAAGACACTAATATGTTTGTCTATTTATTTTTATATTGCGCTTAATTGCATTGATACCAATTTCGGCACATAGAATGATCAAATATCTTTAACAAATAAAATTAAATAAAATAAATAGTGTTCAATATGTCCACAGTGGGTGGGGGTTGTTATTATTTTGTTAGGATTTGACTAATTTTTAAGTATCATTAAGAAATCTCCGTGTATGACTAATTTTTAAGTATCATTAAGAAATTTCCGTGAACTTAACTTAGTTGATAGGGATATTACATATTATATGCAGGGGTCAGAGTTTGAACCCGGAATATCCCATTTTTCCACATTTAAAATGCGTAAGCTCTAACCACCGGTATATTTGAAAAAAAAATATCATTAAAAAACTGGTATATTTGACATTCCGTTAACTGGATATCCTTACACATGGATCAGAGGCAGAGGTAGCGCTGATGTGAAAGAAGAAAGGCTTGATAGAGCTATGGCAACCCAAGATTGGTATGATGCTTTTCCCGATTGCCAACTCATAAACATTGTTGCGGATCGTTCTGACGACTGTCCAATACTGCTCAAACTGCACTGTAACAACAGAATGAATGGCACAAAAACATTTAAATTTGAGAACTCTTGGTTGTTAGAGGAAGGGCTGGAAGACGTGGTATTAGGAGGTTGGAATAAACAACTGAACCATGACGTATTGCATAAATTGAAGAATTGCACAGATGAAATGAATGAGTGAGGAAGAAAACTTCAAAACCGGTACCGTGAAGAAATAGAAGATTGCAGGAAAGAGTTAGAACGTCTTAGAATCAATAATACAATGCTCCAAGGAAGCACATATGAAGAGGTCAGAAACAAAATGAGTCAACTCTTGGCTCAAGAAGAGGCTTTTTGGAGGCAACGTTCAAAAGTTTATTGGCTCCGCGACGGTGATACGAATTCCCGCTTTTTCCATGCTACATCAAATTCTAAAAGAAGGCGTAATGACATCTCAAAAATCCAGAATCAAGATGGGGATGTGGTAAGCACGCAGCAAGAAATATGTCAAGTTGCTAGAGGTTATTTCAGTGAATTATTCACGCAACAAAGTCTGAACAGTGCTCCAACATTGAATTTCATAGAGGCTGCCATCACAAATGAAGATAATGAAAAGTTGCTTGCACCATTTCAAGTAAGTGAATTCAAAAAAGCTCTTTACTCTATGCATTCTGACAAAGCACCTGGCCCTAACGGTCTTAATCCGGCTTTTTACAAAAGATTTTGGCATTTGTGTGGAGTTGAATTATTCCAAACTGGTGTTGCATGGTTAGAAAATGGTGTGTTCCCTCCTCAAATTATGGAAACAAATATTGTCCTTATTCCAAAGAAGGACAAACCTGAATCTATGAGTGACCTTCGGCCAATTTCATTATGCAATGTCATTTATAAAATCATTTCCAAAGTTCTGGCCAACCGTCTGAAACATATGATGTCAAAATGTATTTCACAAGAGCAATCCGCTTTTGTCGAAAATAGATCCATTGTTGATAATGTCATGGTAGCAAGTGAAATTCTTCACCACATGAAATGTAAGAATAATGGAAAGGTGGGTGAAGTGGCCTTAAAGATAGACATCAGTAAAGCGTTTGATAGAGTTGATTGGAGTTTTGTGAAGAGAATGATGATCAGCTTAGGTTTCCATACTAGATGGGTGAATTGGATGAGTATATGTATGGAGAGTGTACACTATCAAGTGCTAGTAAATGGTGAGAGTGTGGGGCCCGTCGTCCCCAAGAGAGGTTTGAGACAAGGTGACCCACTGTCACCTTACCTTTTTATACTATGTGCAAAGGGACTTTCAAAACTAATCAAAAAGTCGGAGGCAAAGGGAGAGATACATGGCATCAAAGTGTGTAGAGGAGCTCCACTCCTCACACACCTTTTATTTGCTGACGATTGCTTTTTGTTTTGCAGGGCAGATATTAACGAATGCAACAAACTGAAAAGTATACTTCAAAATTATGAGGAATTATCAGGTCAAGCAATTAATTATCAAAAGTCTGAAAAAAATTTCAGCAAAAACACTCAAGATGGAATGAAGACGGACATCAAAAATATTTTCCAAGTTTCAAAAGTAATAGGCAACGGGAAGTACCTAGGTCTCCCCTCCATGGTTGGAAGAAAGAAGAAGGCTATTTTTGGTTACCTAAGAGATAGAATTTGGAAGAGAATACAACAATGGTCAGGGAAGCATCTCTCAAAAGCAGGTCGAGAAGTTCTCATCAAATCAGCCGCACAATCAATTCCAACATATTGTATGAGTACTTTTTTGCTACCAACCACCCTTGGAGAGGAAATTCAGCGGATGATCAATTCTTTCTGGTGGGGAACAAATGGAAGGCAAGGTAGAGGAATCAATTGGCTAAGCTGGGATAAGCTAACAATGAGTAAGGAATATGGAGGTATGGGTTTTCATCATCTTTATGGTTTCAATTTGGCTATGCTAGGGAAGCAAGGTTGGAGGCTCTTAACCAACCAAGATACTATTGTTTCGCGTGTTTTCAAAGCTAGATATTTTCCAAGATGTGATTTTTTGGAGGCCCGTCTAGGCCATAACCCAAGCTTTATTTGGCGTAGTATCCATGCTTCACAGGTTATTGTCAGAGGTGGAATGAGATGGCGCATAGGAAATGGGGAATCTGTAAATGTTTGGAAAGATCCATGGTTGAGGAACCAAGAAAATTCTTATATCACAAGCACTACTCCATACGGTTTTGAGCATCTAAAGGTAGCAGATTTAATTTTACAAGCAGAGAATAAATGGAACTTGAACATTATTGATGGAATTCTCAATACTAGGGACCAAGAGGAAATTCGGAAAATCCCTATGGTACACCGAGGTGAAGAGGATATTAGAGAGTGGAAATATAATAATAAAGGTATCTATACGGTAAAGTCTGCATATTGGTTTGCAATGGAAACACTTATTGACAATGAGGAGTATCGGATTTCGGGTGAATTAATGGAGCAATTATGGAACTTGAAAATTCCTCAAAGGGTTAAATATTTTTGTGGAGAGTAGTAAGAGGTTGTCTTCCAACAAGAGACCGTCTTCAAGGAAAAGGTGTTCAATGTACGGATGCATGTCCTTTCTCTGAAAATCATTTTGAGAATGAATGGCATTTGTTCCTTGGGTGTAGGATGGCGAAGGAATAAGTTTGGGATACAGCAGTATTATGGTTACATATTAACCCTTTAATTTCTCATACTGCTGATTTGTATCTTTTTTCTTCACTACTTTGTCAAATTTGCAGCCGCATAAAACAATTGATTTTGCTATGATGATGTGGTGCATTTGGAAACGGCGAAATGAGAAGATATGGGACGATGTCGAGAAGAACACTCACATTTCTGTCCAGCTTGCACGTGACTATATGATCCAATGGAATGCAGCAAGGCGACAACAAGCTACACCGGAGGATAGCAACAACAACACCCAAATTCGATGGCTACCACCAATGGAAGGAGAGGTAAAATGTAATGTTGATGCTGCACTTTTTAAAGAACAGAATTGTTTTGGTGTTGGAATGTGTCTGAGAGATTCCAGAGGTCATTTTATGAAAGCAAAAACAAGAAGATTTCATGGTGTGCCTCTTCCATACGAAGCAGAAGCTTGTGGACTCAAGGAAGCTATTCTTTGGCTTGGAGACATGGGTATGTCAAATGTGTCAATTGAGCTAGATTGTAAGCTAGTGGTAGATGGCATATTGGATACATATATAAAACAATCCGAGTTCGGCAAAATTATGTATGATTGTAGGATGCTTCTTTCTAACTATCCAAACTTTAAGATAAGTTTTGTTAGGCCAGAAACAAATTTTGTTGCCCACTCTTTAGCAACGGCGTCAAAATTGTATGCTAGTTACTATGTATTTGATTACATATCATCTTTACATCTTGTATCTTTACCACTTTAATGAATGAAATAACATGAGTTTGTTCTTGTCAAAAAAAATAATAATTAAGGAATCTAACATATAAAAATGCCGATTAAGGTAAAAAATAACTACTCCGGAGCATGACTTGTAATCACATGAACACCATCCCTTTTATTGTTATCCCTACCAATAAACAAAAACCTTGAAATATGCATGTAATATAAGTTTATTGTATGGGTCCCATTTTATTTTGTGGGGACCATAATTTCATGCAATGCAGTATGTATCAGGTGGCACCTCTGTTATTTTTTAATGTAAAACAAACCAACTCTAAATTGGTTATACACTAATATAATTTGCATTTGATTAATTTTTTTCTTTATTTCATCAATTAACAAAAATGTATGCTAAGACATGTTTTACATGTTAAATGAAAATAATAGCTCACCTTATATACATTTATTTTGGTTAAATTTTTGTTTGCAAATAAAACTTATAGTTTCAGTCAATAGTTTCAATCTTTTTTAGGGGTGATCGTCCTTGATGTGAGGAGACACAAACAAAATACTAAGAAATTTGACTCCCAATAAATATATGTTGCTTTTAATTTACCATACTAGTAAATCCCTTAAAAAAAATGACAATACTAGTAAATTATTTATAGATATAGATATGAACTTGGGAGACAATTTAGAAGTCACAGAACCTAATTTTGACAATAGGAGTTGTTTTTGATTTGTTAAATTAATATATTCTATTAGCTATGAGTAGATGTGTGTGTATATATGAAATTCTTTTGTATAAGTGTGTGTATATATGAAATTCTTTTGTATAAAAAATTTGGTCGTACAAAAATGAGGCTTTTTTCTTTAAGAATACATTATACAACTTGCATAATTTATGGGCATTATTTTTTAAAGTTAAATACATATTTATAAATTAATTAAGGAAAATGCTATAATACACCCACTTGATATTGCAAAAGTGTACGTTAGCAAGATACACATTTTTAATTTGACAAATAAAAAACCAATATTCTTTTTTGAAAACAATTAAAGTAGTAGGTATATTGGTAATTTAAAATTTCATATTTTTTTGAATCATTTTTTTTTCTTCATTTTCCTCTTTCCTACATGTGGTTTTTGCCCTTCCTCCTTCTTTTCTCTTCTTTACTCGCTTTCTCTCTCCATTCATTACCACTTTTTAAACCATAAGTAATACTAAGAAAAGAGAAATTCAACAAAGTAGTATATGGCATAGGTATGTGTTTGTGGTGTGGTTTGAATCTGTCGAGACAAAAATATCATTTTGTAAACATATATGCAGTTCAGTTTGATTTTATGAGTATTCTGAAAAAATTAGATATATGATCCAAATATATGCGGTTCAATTTGGAACGATTTTAAAATATCCAAAATGCAACATGTAATTTTTCTTTATTAATATTAAAAGTTTGATGCAAAAAATATTAAAAAATTAACATCAAAAAATAAAAATGATCGATTATATTAAAGACATATGAAGTAGTAGTAATATAGATTAAACCAATGCTATATATAAGATTAAAAACCAACAAGAAATATATTAATGCAATGTATAAAACTAATAAAATAATAAATAAATATTAAAATTTACTTTTGCCGTTCAGTTTAGTTTTAAAAAAAGTGATCTGAAATCTGATTCGATCCTAATAGTTATTACAAAACATCATCCAAACGCTTCAAAAAATATTCATTTTTTTACGGTTTTTTTTAGCAGTTTAAGATTTTATTATATTAGATTGGTTTAGATTTGAATACCCCAAATACAAAGAACATATAAGTACCAAGATCAAAACACCTACTTCTTACAAAATCGAAAAACGACAAACTAAATTGTAAAAACATTTGAAAAAATGTACTCAAATATTCCCCAGCAAAAGATTTTGGCATTAATCCTAATACTTTGTCATCCTTAATATTGTTTAATAGGAAGATAAAAAAAAAATTATCTGAATCAGGAGCTTTTTTCATTGTCCTGCATTTGGAGAAGTAATTTTTTCTATGTTTTTAGATAAATACACAAAGTTGTTTTAAAAATACGACCAAAATTAAGGATGACATACATCTTGTCGGTTCTTTTTAGGCAAACAATAGTTCTTTACCGCGTAAAAATTATTGTCGGTTTGTAATACATACATCTATCAATGAATTATAGACTCTTTTTTTTTTAATAGTGAATTATAGACTCTTGAAAAACTACAATTTAAATAATAGAATGTCATATAAAGAAATAATATATTCAATAACATTTCCTAGAGTAAAAATATAAAATGTATGACATTAAAAAAAAACCTGAAGAACAAAATTATTTTGCATTTTTTTTTATTCAATTTTTTTTATTTTGCTTAATTTATATATGGTAACATTAATAGTCATTTTGATCCATGTGTAACAAATAGTCACGATAGTTTTTCAATGTATCAAATTTTTTAAAATAATCCTTGATTATACACTGCGTTAGTCCAAATTTTAACGCTAAAATAATCATCAATGTTCACAATAACTCTTTTTATATAAAGATTGATATGACAATATAAAAATAAATAAGTATATTGAAAAACTAATATGACAATATTAACTAAACATTTTAATGTTAAAAACTATTTTGATTAATTCCTTAAAAAAAATTATTTTGACTAACGAAGTGCACAATCTATTTTAAAATTCTCATACATTAAAATATTATTGTGACTACTTGTTACACATTCAAGACCTAAATGACCACTAACCTTTTTCTTTTTTAAGGATTAGATTAGATCTGCTAGCATGTCGAACCGTACTTGGTTCTTGTTGAATATTTTATGCATTTGTTGTTCAATTTTTTTTTATAGTACGTACTTGGTTGTTGTTGATTTCTTTTCATAACACGTATTTTGATGTCATAAATTGTATTGTATGAAGATGAATATTTTGTTGTGCTATAATGGTGTTTGTTGTGTGATTTGATTTTCAGATTTCTAAGATAACTAACTTTCATATTTATAAGATAACTAACTTTCAGATTTCTCCCTAAAAGAAAAAAATACTTATAATTTTCTATCTCCAAGAATAAGATTAGAAGAAAGTTGGTAAAAAGATAGCTTGAGAGCTAAAAGGACATTCCTTATGCTCCCTTATCTTTCGGGTAACATACTGTTTCTAGCCTCTAGATGGAGACTTTTTCTCCAAACAAAGAAACCAAAACAACAAACTTTCTCTCTTTCTCACCCCAAAATTCAGCCAAACAATTTTTCTCTGAAAAGAAACCAACACCATCACCATTGCAGGTTAATCAAATTTCATCATATTCACTCATAGAACCTAACATCATCATAATGAGAGTTACAACAAGAACATTAGAATCTGAATTCTTATTTTGACGATTCAATCTTGTTAGCGAAAATATTTTAATGGCTTTTCGTGCCTTTAGATCACAATCAGTATCAACACAAGGAGCGTATAACTTAGCACAGAAAACAATAGAGGAGCCTGTTCCAAGCAAAGTTGCACAAAGCACGGTCACATGTTTCTATCAAGCCAACGTGGCTGGATTTTGGAGAAATGTCTCAGTTTTATGGTGCAAAAATCTTATGAACCATACGTTACATGTCACGGTCGATAGCGTAGGAGGTGATTCACAATTCAGCTGCAAGATTGATGTGAAGCCATGGCCCTTTTGGAGTAAAAAAGGATACAAAACATTTGAGGTCGAAGGGAACCACGTGGAAGTTTATTGGGATCTTCGGAGCGCAAAATTCACCGGTAGTCCTGAACCGAGTAGCGATTACTACGTAGCGTTAGTTTCGGACGAAGAGATTGTTTTGTTGTTGGGAGATTACAAGAAAAAGGCATACAAAAGAACAAAATCTAGGCCTGCACTTGTCGAGGCGATGTTACTTGTGAAGAAAGAAAACGTTTTCGGGAAGAAAAGTTTTTCTACGAAGGCGAGGTTTGATGAGAAGAGAAAAGAGAATGAGATTGTTGTTGATAGTTTAACAGGTAATAGTACTAATGATCCTGAAATGTGGATCAGCATTGATGGGATTGTTTTAATTCATGTTAAAAATTTGCAGTGGAAATTTAGAGGGAATCAAACTGTTATGGTTAATAAACAACCTGTGCAAGTTTTTTGGGATGTTCATGATTGGTTGTTTAGTGGTTCTGGTTCAGGACCTGGACTTTTCATATTTAAGCCAGGGCCTGTTGAAGATGAAAGTGAAAAGGAAGGTAGTGCTGTTCAAAGTTGTGAAAGTGATGATGGCAGTCTTGGTTATCATTCAAGTCTTAATAGTGCTAATTTTGAGTTTTGTCTTGTTCTTTATGCTTATAAGATTGAGTAATAGAGTTAAGAGACCAAAAATGTATGATAGTGGAGGGTCACTAATTAGTAGCATGATTTTTTTTTAGCTAGTTTCATTTTTGAGTAGGTTGGAATGGATATTATTGCAACTCATGTTGCTAATTTAATTGGAAAACCTGGCTACATTGTATGTTTTTGTTGCAGAGGCTGTAAGTATAATTGTAGAAGTGATTCATGATATGCATTTGATAAAATCATTCGTTCATTCATGGTGAGAAAATTCTAATGGTTTGTTTTCGTTATTTACATCATTTCAATGCTATTCAATATGCGTGTGTGTCGGTGTCAGTGTTCTATGTACATCAGCAGTGTCTACGTGTCGTGTGAAGTGTCCGTGTCGGAGTTTGTGTTTCATACGTCAGAAGTCATCCATCTGTTTAAAACAACAATGAAAATAGGTTTATTATTTTCTAATGTATTGCACAATGGACACAAAAAAGTCCATGCCACTGCAGTGAGTTAGCAAATACATAAATGATGAAATTTTTACAGATCAAGCCAACAAATGCAAGAAGTGTGTGTAGCCACAATAAACATGTATTTTGAGCATCACTCACAAGACAATTATTTTGCAGAAAGTGTAACTAAATGTCATCTTCATCCTTAGCAGCAGTGCAAAGTAAACATATCTTCATCCTTATTCTTATATTCATTATTATTACTTCAACCAGGTCACCGGACAACTTATAATTATATCCTGTAAAATGATTTTAGAAAGGAAAAGAAATGCTAATTCTGAACATTACTTCTACCGTACAATTCCTTACTAGAATTAATATTGTGATATATATGACACAGACTGAGGTCAAATCTTGATATCCTAAGAAGACACATTCACAAAAATGTTTTGTATGAATGTTCCAAGTTGTGAGGTGGTAAAAAAATGTTCAATGTCCTTCAACCTCAATTTAGAGTCACTGATGTGGACAGAAGGGGCGAAAAAATTCATGACCAGCCAGAATCCATTTTGTTTCAAGTTGTATTATATATCTCTCAAATACAAATCATGTAAAACTTCTTTTCTTTTAAACATTCTGATTCGATTTTGAGGACAGAAAAAAAAACATTGGATTAAATTGCATATAATAATAATAAGAAAATTATTAATTCTACGATACTATATAGAGATTGATGTGATTATTTGGTTGACCCTATATAACCTACACATGTGTAACTGTAAACAAACTCTCCCAAGTCCCAACTAACCTACCAAAATCAGTTACCCTTGAAAACCTCAACAAATCTTCATATCCTATCCTATCTCCAATATATATACTCTAACCTTCCCTCTTTTTTCATAACTCTTTGCCACTCACACTTACTTTACAACCAAAGTTTAAATTCAAATCCAAAAACAAAAAAGAAAACAATTCAGAAGAATGGGTGATTTACAGATTCAACAAGAATCCATGTTGATCCCTCACAAACAGAAACAATCCATGATTATTCCAACATCATCAATGCTTCATCATCATCACACTCACAACAACTCTGGCAAACGCCGTTCACCGTCATCATCATCTGCTCACCAACCATCATCCAAGAAGCATTCTTTTGACGCAAGCAATCTCACCCGTAATGGTTTCTCCGCCATTACACTTCCTTTCGGTCTCCGTGGGGATGCTCTTAGCCGCTGTGTCTCGGATCCATGCACCTTGCCGGATCAATCCATGCCGGTTAAAGGGTCGTCAACTGCTTTGCCGCCTCTGCCTCCGATCAGGAGATGTATATCTGAAGTGATTGATCCTTCTGAGGTTAAAGAAGCAGTTTCTTGTTATTTGAACTCTTCTGAAAAAACCACCCCTAAATCTGATTCAATGGTATGTGTTGAAACTTGTGTTTCTTGCTAAAAAAGTAATCTATTTTTTTTATTTGAAATCATGGTTTTCTTTGATTTTTGTAGAGGCTTAAAAGAATGAAGGATCAGTTAAAAGAAATGAAGAAAGTATGGGATGAAGTTATGGAAGACGAGGAAGAAAATGAAAAAGAACAAGAACAAGAAGAAAAGTCCTCTCCTGATGCTGAAGATGAAAAAGAACAAGAACAAGACGAAGAGCCCTCTCCTGATGCCGAAGATGAAAAAGAACAAGAACAGGACGAAGAGCCCTCTCCTGATGCCGAAGATGAAAAAGATGTGAAAGAACAAGAAGAAGAACACTCTCTTGACTCTTTTGTTGCTCAAGATGAAAAAGTCATATCTCAGGTACAATCTTGAATCTTTGACTGTGATTGGCTTTTCTATTGTAATCATCAATGTATTTGGTTCTTTAATCGGTACTTACAAGTTATGCTCATAAATTTATAAGTTTTTTCTTATTTTTCTGTATATCCTAGTTGCACTTGCTTAATTACGTAGGATCGTGGGGTTATGGGAAGGTATTGAATTTGATCATAGTTGCATTTGTAATCATAGTTTATGTGCAGCAATTTTAACAACTCAACTACGTAGGATCTGGGATTTATGGGAAGGTATTGAATGTTTCCTTGTTTTTTCGCTTAATTTCTCTGCTGTAGTTAAGCAATAGTCGTATACATTAATGCTAGTAAGTAGCAGTGTCATCGATGACAGATCACCGAAAATTATGGCACTGGTTTGTTCAAATTCGGATATATGCTGTAGTACTAAATCGCGTATCATAGAATAATAGTGTTTTGTTCAAATTTTACTATGCTATATCACCGCTTAAGCCACTATTTGACAACACTGGTAACTAAGAATCTCCACTCACACATGCACAATTTTGTAGTTGATTTTATCAGAATGTATGCATAAATAATGAAATTTTATTTGATCAACTGTAATAAGTAGTATCTTCTCTTATCGACATATATATGGTAAAAAAATTATTTGATCAACTGTATGCTGGGTAAAAATGAAATTTTTAATACAGAACTTTATTGAAGATGACACATTCATCTATAGTTTCTGATGTGTAGTGTAGCTACCTTTATTCCCACTTCATTAGGTAGGATCTGGGAGTTCAGCTTAAAATGATAATAAATTGCTGATGTGATCATAGTTGCACTTGTAATCATGGTTTAAAATAACGATTGCAGCCGCACTTGTGGTCACACTGTGAACCTTTACATTGTCGAAAAATGCAGCCAAATCTGTGGTTGTGACACCGTTGTAGAGACCTCGAAATCTGTTATATTGTGCCTGCAATTGATGTTGCGGATGGCGGTTAAAAACCAATGTTTGTGATGATTCTTGCTACAATAACGTTTGCTGAAGGAATTCATTTATGTTTTTGTAGGATGAATTGAGAAATGATTATGAAGAAGCTGTTAGTGTAGAGTGGATTGATAAGTGTTTAAGCCTTACTTTCAAGTGTCCATGTGGCAAGGGATATGAGGTTCTAATCTGTGCTAACAACTGTTACTATAAGTTGGTGTAGAAGAATCAGTATGCTTAATTGATTCCTTCTAATTTGGGGATGGATGGATCACTTTTGTTTCTATTCTGATTTAGTTTGGAAAAGTCTTGTCTGTTTTCATTTGTAGCAGCAGCATTTGGTTGTCACTAGAAGAATCAATGTATATATTTGAACATGACTTACATTTGTTTTGTAAATAAGTTGGTATGTACTATCTCAACAATCTTTGAACTTAATGAATGAAAGTATTTTTATACCATCTATCAGTTTAATAATCTGTCTAAACATGTATTTTTAGCATCACTCACAAGACAATGAACTTAATGAATTATTTATCCAAACTTGTCAGAAAGTTTTCTGACAATATACAGGTTCACAGTGTAACCACAACCACAATTTAAACCATGAGTGAATAATTCAAACAATGAACAAATTTCATGAGTGAATATGAGTAGGTGCTGAGGAAAACTTGTAGCCATCCTCATCTTCAATACCAAATAACATATGCTTATTATTTTTTCTGTGGAAAAGTTTCAGATTGATGAGATAATAAGGAAATAAGAGGAGTGAGTGGTTTCATCTTTAAAATCTTTTCGTATTCCCCACATAACTTCTGCACAATTCTTCATAGGTGGCCTTGAATGTATGGAAGGTGCAAGGCATTGAAAAGCTAATTTGAAAACCTTCTTTTATTAAGTTGACAACAGAATATTTCCACACAAAAACTGCCAAACTTGAAATTGAAAGCCAAACAAAACACAATCAAACACTAAAGTTTTAACAAAATGTCATTTATTCATCCTTTCCTATTCCTACTCTTAACCAAACAGTCAAGAGTGTGAACTCCACACTGCTAACCGATCTAAGTTATTCTATAACAGCAAACGATGTAATCATCCCATGCTTTAGAAATACGTGATCCTGCAAAAATGAGAATTAATTTTAGTACTTGGAAATGTCATCAAATCAGTGCAATTTTAGTAGATGAAAAAACACAAAAACAAGTAAATAATCCTTTGATCAGGACATGTGATGTATAGACTAACTCAACTATGAAAACAACGGTGACATATATTATGAGATTGATACTATCTTTGATGACAGATTATTGAACAGTGAGAAATGAAGTACAAATTGTAGAAAACCTTTAGTTACACATATATCGACAGTCACATGGTTAATGAGTTTCAGCAACCATCCCAAGGCTAAAAGTTTTCATGATTCAGTTAAACCATAAAAGTGAAAGTAACAAAGTAGGAAAGAACAGAAGTACCTGCTTAGAAATCATCCAGTTTAGAGCAACTAGACATGTATTCACTGCTTCCACCACAAGAACACTTTCAATATCAAAGCATTCAAGAATTTGGAATAGGTTTCTCTCCAAGATGGTAGGAAAAATATTGACCCTACAAAGCCAACAAAAGTAGTGAAGAATCCTATCCCCATGCTCATGTATAATGCTTCCAAAAATATTGAATTGTCATCTCCTGCATCAGTTATTGGCACTTGATGTTTTGGCAGCTCTTCTTCTCCTGGACATTTTATATCAAGTGGCTCTCCACAGAGATTAGGATTTCCTTCAAAACTCGAAGCGCTGAATGTCTGCAGCTGCGTTCCAATTGGAATTTTTCCATAAAGCTGATTGTTGGACAAATTCAACACAGAGAGGCGATCAATATGAGCTAGACTGGAAGGAATTAGGCCTGATAGATGATTTCTTGATAGATCAAGAAATTCAAGTGACTTGAATTTTCCTATGTCTGAAATTATTTCCCCACTAAGATTGTTCCTTGACAAATTTAAGGATGTCAGTCCTAACGAGTACACAATTTCTGTTGGTATTTCTCCTATAAGGTGGTTGCTTGAGAGATCAATGCTTTTTAAAAACTTATCTGCATTTTTGTAGAGTCGGTCTACACCTTTCCACGTCAAGAATATATAAAATTCATAGCTTACAGTGATAACCATATTATCAGTAGTACTGATTGTATACGAATGATCCATCAATGAAGTTGAGTTCATGGTGTCCCGAGACATTGAAGTAAAATTCTTTACACATGTTGGGATTCCTCCTGATAAGCTATTTAGTGACAAATCCAAGACTTGAAGTTCTCTCAAATAACAGATGTTTGAAGGTAGGCTTTCGTTGAAGTTATTAGATCGAAGGCTTAAGATTATTAATTGTTGTAAACTGTTTCCAATCCATGAAGGTATTGGACCATGAAACATATTTTCTCCAAGGTCCAACAAAGCCAACTTTTTTGAACAATTCTTCAAGGAGGAAGGAAGTGGTCCATTGAGAAAGGAATCTTACCCGACAACTTGTTATTGCTCGGTTCAATAAACTTTAACGAGGTTAGATTATTCCAACAATCAGGCAACTCCCCCTTTAATTCATTGTTTGACAAATCCAACATTGCCAGATTGTTAGGGTTACTTTTGTTGCATAGAGCGGAAGCTAAATCTGAAAATTTATTATGGGAAAGTCGCAGTGCTACTGCTTGAAATAAAAAAGCAGGAATGGAACCTTCAAGTTGATTTGAACTCAAATTTATTTCAGGACTTTTGGTAAACTCGAGTTCCAAATTGGGAACCTTGCCGGTGATATTGTTGTTTGAAATGTCAAGATTCAATAAGTGATTTTGATTAAGAACCCAATTAGGAAAGGTAGAGTTGAGATTACAAGATGCTAGAAACAAATGTTCTAATTGAAAAGGCGGAACCCAATCAGTACTAACCACCTTCACAGTCAACAAGTTAGAAGACAAAGCTAGGCCTAGTAATTTGGAGAAGTTAGTGAAATGAGATTCAGAGAGGACACCTTCGAAAGAGTTGCTGCTTAGGTACAAATACTCTAACCTCGTAAGTGATCCGATGCCCGCGGGTATTTCTCCAGTTAGTTTATTTTTATATAGATACAACTCTTGTAACAATGAAATATTTTGGAGTTGTAAAGGGATTGCTCCAATTAATTCATTGTAGCCGAGATCAAGGTATTGCAATTGTGAGAGATTTCCAAGTTGGAAGGGAATTCCTCCATTGAGTTTATTACTGCTGAGATCAAGGTGTTGCAATTGTGAGAGATTTCCAAGTTGGAAGGGAATTCCTCCATTGAGTTTATTACTGCTGAGATCAAGGTGTTGCAATTGTGAGAGATTTCCAAGTTGGAAGGGAATTGATCCAATGAGTCTATTGTTGCTGAGATCTAGATATTTTAGATGTTCAAGCTGAATTATTGAACGACTAATTTCACCACTCAAATGGCGTGTGAACGAACCATGCAGATCAAGTCTTTGAACATAACCTGTTTGATTGTTGCATTGAACTCCCATCCATTTGCAGCAATCTGCATTTGGATCGTCCTTCCATGTGGACAACATGCCGTACTCATCTTGAAGGCCTGTTTGAATTTGAGGAGTGCATGTCTCTCCCACTCTTTACAATTCATTTCTTCATTCTCCGTTGCAGAGTTGAACCCAACAATGAAGAATAACACAAACAATGCATGGAATATAAGAATCATATAGTTTCTCATCATAATATCACCAACAAAATAAAACTGAGTTTCTCCAATAGAAAGTATAATCTCAAGAGAACACACAGACAGATAGACAAGAATAATATGCGTGAGTTCAATCAGTATTACGTCATTTGCGCGATGTTTTCAAGCTGCTTCCTGCTATTCAATTTTTTTCACAAAATTGTACAATTTTTTTTAAGGTACATTGCACATGTACATGTTCTAAAATCTTGCATTATTTCCATCATATTTGAAGTCATATTGTGAAGTGGTCCTTTTATATCCAAATACAGAAAGCGTCTACTTTTCTATAAAAAGAAGGTAGTGGCCAAATTTGGAAAAGTTGGGGTCATTGGTCTGTTGTGGACCCAATTCATAGTAAATTGCAAAAACCAATAACATAATTGGTTTAGAATTATGTAAATGAAGAAAGATTAAGTGACTTATGACTAATCTCATAATTATTAAAGATAGAATCATTTTGATAGGCTTGTAAAATGCATCACATGGATTAACTTGATGGCAGAACAGAAGTGCCATCATTTGCTTTGAAAAACTACAAAACCTCAATGCCTAGTAAAACACAGTCACAAGAAATATTCAAATAAAGTATAATCAAACGGTCAAAATGGTGTAGTGCACACTGCTAATCAAAGTACATTACTATTACCATGACAGCAAATGATAACCAATGATTGATCGTAGCACACAAAATATCAGAAAAATTTCTCACATTCTTTCACTTTGGCAAAATCAATTTTTTTTATTAATAATGATCATATAATTTAGCACAGAAAACAATAGAGGAGCCTATTCCAAGTAAAGTTGCACAAAGCACGGTCACATGTATCTACCAAGCAATTGTAGCTGGATTTTGAAGAAATGTCTCAGTTTTTTGGCGCAAAAATCGTATGAACCATCCGGTACACGTAACGATCGATAGAGTAAGAGGCGAGTCACAATTCAGCTGCAAGATTGATGTGAAGCCATGGCCCTTTTGAAGTAAACAAGGGTACAAAAACATTTGAGGTCTAAGGGAACCAAGTGGAAGTTTATTGGGATCTTCGGAATGTGAAATTCACCGGTAGTCCTTCACCGAATAGCGATTACTACGTAGCGTTAGTTCCCGACGAAGAGGTTGTTTTTTCTTGGGAGATTACAAGAAAAAGGCATACAAAAGAACAGAATCTAGGCCTGCACTTGTCGAGGCGATGTTACTTGTGAAGAAAGAAAACGTTTTCTGGAAGAAAAGTTTCTCTACGAAGGCGAGGTTTCATAAGAAGAAAAGACAGAATGAGATTGCTGTTGATATGTTAACAGATAATAGTACTAATGATTAGCATTGACGGGATTGTACTAATGATCCACACTGCCTTCACGTCGTGTCAAGTGTTCGTGTCAGAGTTTGTGCTTCATAGGCCACAAGTCATCCATCTGTTAAAAAATGTAGAAACACGAACAACAATGAAAATATGTTTATTATTTTCTAATGCATTGGACACAATGCATTCACAAAATATCCAACATGTTAAATACCAACTTATAATGTCCATGCACTGTAGTGACTTAGCAAATACATAAATGACGAAATTTTAACTGATCAAGCCAACAAATGAAAGAAGTGTGTGCAGCCACAATAAACATGTATTTTTAGCATTACTCACAAGACAATTATTTTGCAGCAAGTTTAACTAAATGTCATCTTCATCCTTATTCTTATATTCATTATAACTTCAACTTTTTTTTACTAATTTGTCCAAGTGTTCATTGAAATGTTTATCCAAACTTGTTGTCAGAAGGTTTTAATTTTTACTTTTCATTTTTCCCAATGTTTCAGTCTTTTACCTTCAACAGTCTCTCCTCTTATATATGCCATATTGTTCCACATAAACCTCATAAGAAAATTCATGTTTTTTCCATTTATTAAATATTTGATATCAATCAGTAGGGTATAATCAAAAGGTCAGCAAAAGTACAATCATATTGAAGCCAAACTGGCATACACCATTGACTATGAAAACGATTGTTGTAAATTGCGGTCTGCAACTGCAATTGTGGCCACAATATATCAGTTTTAGGTCTCCTCAATGGCATCACAACTGCAATTACGGCCATGTCTGCTTTTTACGGCATTATAGATTCACATCATAACCACGACCGCAACCACAGTTTAAAACCAGAACAATTCAAACAATAAACAAATTTCATGAATGAATGTGATTAGGTGCAGAGGAAAATTTGTAGCTGTCATCATCTTCAATACCAAATGTTATATGCTTATTCTTTTCTCTTTGAGGAAAATTTTCAGATTGATGAGAAGGTAAGGTAGGAAGAGGAGTGGTTTCATCTTTAAAATCTTTACGGATTCCCCACAGAACCTCTGCACAATTCTTCATAGGTGGCCTTGAATGTATGGAAGGTGCAAGGCATTGAAAAGCTAGTTTGAAAACCTTCTTCACTACCTTGATGGAGGCTGGACTTCTTCTCAGTCTTGGATCCATTGCAAACACAGCTTCTCCGTTCTTGAGCATCTTCATTGCCTGCACGAATACATGCAAATTATGTTTGGGTAAAATCTAATAAATGCAGCCGTTTAGTTTTTAAAATTTGGCTCGGACCTAATTCAACTCTACAAAACTAGCTTGTCAAGTCAAGTATGTCTGACACTTATATTATCCAACATAGGACTCTCGACACACCCAGCCACGCCAAGAACAAGACATTTGGAACGTGACCTGAGTGACATTTGGATCTAATTTTAACTCTCAGACTCTTACTTCAGCTAAACATGATGACTTTGATGCAAATTTGTTTTGAACAAGAATATAATTTGACTTCTCTGGCCATAAGATGTAGTTTTTAGAATGCATGAAATTTTTTACTTTGCACTTAAAAATCCATGTTGATATTAACAGATCAAAACGAATCTTTGGTAAGTTATACTGCTACATATTTAAAAACTTGAAGGCAAGTAACAAACCTATGATATGGCCTTTATTTTACAACCTATAAAGTACAATGAGCATGATTAGAACATCTTGGATACTGCACAAGATTCATTTTATACTTTCTAAAAAATTTATTAAATTTTGTTGCTATTCACAAATAATTGAAACAAAAACAGATTAATCCAAAGTGATGTGCTCATGTAGTAAAAAAATATTGATAAAGTGGTTGATTCTCAGGGTGTGTGAGGGTTATAAACCCCGAGGCAGTGCTGTCAAAGTATTGGTCGTAATGGATTTTTTAAAACCATCATGACCAATTTGTGAATGATGGTGGCACCATGGCATTATATGGATGATTTTTTTATTTCAACCATGGTCCGAAATCGATAAAACTTCCCCGAAGGAAAAGGTTTCATTTCTAATCATATAAAAAATGTTGTAAAAGTACTATTATTTTTTTATTTTGTGTAATGCTTATAGGAGATTTAACATGCATACCCATCTGATTGTCACTCTCTCATCAATTTTCTTCTTTGGTTCAACTGGATGCCTTCCTGTCATCATTTCGACAAGCAATACACCAAATGAATAAACATCACTCTTTTCTGTGAGTTGATAAGTTCTCAAGTACTCAGGATCCATATATCCAGCTGTTCCTTTAACTTGAGTTGAAATATGAGTTGCACCAGGGTCTTCAGATAATCTTGCAAAACCAAAGTCTGCCACTTTAGCCCTTAGATTCTCACTAATTAGGATGTTTGATGCTTTGATGTCTCTATGTATAATTGGATTATCTGTCAATTAAACAACACAAAATTCAGACATTCAATGGTTATCACTTATCAGTATCTTACTATACATGTGAATTCTATCTCTAGTTGATACAAAGTTGAACTCATTCTATGTGACATACCTGTGTACATATGAAGGTAAGTTATTGCATGAGCTATATCGATTGCTATGTCTAGACGCTCACCAATTTCTAGTCCGTCACCCCGAATACCTGCATCCATAATTGACTGCTATTAGGTCTCCTTTTGTTAGAACAATAGCTCTAGTTTAAAGAATAAAAATACGGAAAAAATGCAAAAAAATTAGCACACGATGTATGCTAACTAAGTTCGGCCAATTATTAAGTAAATACTATGGCATATTACATTAAATCTGTCCACTTATTTATCAGTAACTATGAGCCATCCCTAACACCTTTGTACTATATTAGAAAACCAGAACTTACCATCTAAATGTTCTCTAAGATTTCCATTCCCAACATACTCAACAATAATAAGCTTCTCATCTCCATGTTCCAAATATCCATATAACCTCACAAGATTCAGGTGCTCAATTTTTGATAAAGTGTATATTTCATTCTTGAATTCATATAGGTGACTCTGCAAAGCTTCCTGTATGAAAACACAAAAACAAACTTCACTACATTGGTCGAAATTCCACAAAAGAAACACACAAAATGGCTGTCTAATGCCATGCGCTAGTAAAAATTCTCTTGAGATTGTTTGGATTGACTTATTTTACTATATCTACAAACATAAGCACTTTCGAAACTTTGAGAGAGCTTGTGCAAACAACTTACTACGTTTGTAGGCTTATTTTCATAAGCTATTCAAGATAGCATATGAAAATAGTTTATAGCGACATGAAAACATTTTGCCTTTATTTTATCGTTTGTTCTAGAAATAGTTATTCATAAGCACTTGTACGATAATAGTTTATGCTATAAGTGCTTAAACAGACAGAGTCTTGGTATCTACCTAAATGCATAGTTTCATCATCTACAGTTACATATGGAACAAGTTAAGGATATTAGAAACAGTGAAAAGAAAAGATGAATATTATGCTATGCTAAATACCTTCTTGGCGCGCTTCACGGCGACAATTGTTCCATCATTAAGCTTTCCTCTATAGACAGTTCCAAATCCACCTTCTCCAATTTGATTATCTGGAGAGAATTTTGCAGTTGACTTGTAAATTTCTTCAAAAGTGAAATTTCCAGTTCCAAGCTGTTCACTTGTAGTACTAGATGATGCATAGGAAGAAGAAAATCTCCATTTTGAAGAATTCTTGTTACTACTTTCGGATGATAAATCAGTTGAAGCTGCAAATTAAGATACATCTTTATCAATATTGGAAAATCTCAACTTACTTTTTCCGGTCTCTATGCCGGTCACAATATGACTAATTTCTGGTAGTGTACATATTGAAATGACTTTGCATGCATATACTCTTTGCCATGATTTGATCATAGTTTTACATAAAGGGTTGAGCATAATCTATTTTTGGTCTTAACTCTTAATCCGACACTCCGATACCAGAGGAAAAGGATCTTGATAATCCATAGTTTAGCCGAGAGGTCGAGCGCACGATAAAAACATTTCAAATAAACTAAAAAGCCAAAAAATATTATTTTTCATCATACTTACATGATAACATCAATCTTGGTTTTGATGTATTCTTTCTGTCATCATTTCCAATAACTTTTGAAGCTGTTTTTCTTCTGCCAGAGAAAATCAAAGCAAATATTTTGACAACAGATTTGAGACTTTTCAGTGCTGAATTCTGCTTCTTTGTTGAATCAATTTCTGAACTATGTTGAAAATTAGAATTCTTTGTTCTTTGACTAGACTGATATTGCAAATTGGTGCTTGCTGATTTCTTCATTTGTTGATGCCAAAGCTGTTGTTGAAGATCCAAAGATCATTTCTTGTACCAAAAATTTAAGATAAATGTTATATGATATGCAATCATTGCATTTGGTCTTTTCTTCCCTTATAATTTATTTCTCTACGACCATTTCTTCAAAGAGATTTTGTTTCAGTCCAACCAAAATGAGTTGCTTGCAATACTTGTTTTAAATGTTATGTTATTGTTTAGGTAACATTTTACAAGTCAAAGTCGTACAAATACTTATAGCTTTTGGCCCCCATGACAAATATACTAAGAGAAGCAAAATATACTTTGTCACCTTATAACTTTTTTTTTTTTGAAACAGTTATCAATTTTAATTAATTCAAATTATTCATCACCTTAAAGATGATACTTCCTAAATTTATTATCAATTTAAAAAAATGGAATTATATAATTTAATTAAATCACATGTAATATATAGTTTATTTTAGATAAGATTCATAAGAATGTTTTCATGTAGATAAACAATACCTTTGAATTTATTTTATCTTAAATATATAATGTACTTTTTACTACATTTTGTGGAAAGTGGTAAAGTATCTTACTTTTAATTTAAGTGGGGGTAAGATAGAAATTTAATTAAAATAGTAAGAGAAAATATTAAAATATAAGTTAGTGAGATATCCTCTCAGAGAAAAAGTTAAGATAGATATAATTGTTTACCAAACCCTTCAACTTTTATGAAACAAGCTTATGAACTACTTATTAAAAAAAAAGTTTATGAACTACTTAAATAAGTTTTTTTTTTGACAGACTACTTAAATAAGTTAATAAACTATAAAATGTACTATAGATTTTGTGGAATGTTGTCTATAATTCAATATTTTTACTCAAAGTTAATTAATATTTAACATAGAAACAAAGTACTAGGTTTTTCTTTAAAATAAAAAAGAGAAATACTACTAAATATACTTGTTACGAAATAAAACTTACATTCGTCTTGTTGTAACTTTAAAGGTTAATTTTTATTTCATTAAATTCATTAATTATTTTGTTTTTTGTCTTTTTAACAAGTGTTTTTTGAACATTTATTAGCATAATAAAATACTAAAAATTATTTTTTAAAACCTAGGGGATTCTAAATTGTGCCCAGTTTTTAATCTCGTACTGTAGGCACAAAGTCAAAGTAGGAAAAAAAAACCAAGTCAATGTTGCTGTTTTTTTAGCTCCGGTGTAATGAATGCCAGGTCAATAGCCTATAGTAGTTGGACATGATTAATAAATACCGTCATATCATATCTCCAACTGTGATTCCTTGGCCAATATGGTCATTCATTTCAGTCCCACAGCTAAGGACGGCTGTACAAGTCGATAGGGCCATTTTTCCTTACTTTTTTTAGATTAGTTAGGTGAGATAGACATGTTGAGAAGAGAAGAATTTGAGGGACTATTTGACATCAATTTAAAACCTAAAATTTTGAGAAATGATATTTGTTTGGACAACCACTTTTTGACAGTTTTTTGATAATTTTCTCTCTTATACTCACATTATTCTCTTATTCTCTCTCCTCCTTTTTTTCTCTCAATTGTTTTTAACCAATAAAAAGAGATAAAAAAAGATGTCGTCACATAAGTTGTCTCATATGATTGTTCAAATAACGCTACTCTTATATTTTATGATAAAATTTTATTTTCATCCTTGTTGAGAAATGTGGTGAATGTGTTGGACGATAAAATATATACAGGGGATTAATCACGCAATTAAACCTAAAAGGGTTTCTAACAATTTTATATATATATATATATATATATCTTATCCTTTATGATAAAATTTTATTTTTATTCTTGTGGTGAATGTGTTGGACGATATCCGTATCTAACTCAAAAATATAGTATTTTTGTCTTCTCTATTTCTTATCACTTGCTCTTTTGTTCTTGTAAGAACCAAAGTGATACTCCAAAATTTACAATGCACATTTTATTGTTTGCATCAATTACTTGTACTAGATCTAGTGGTTCCACTCATATTCTCCAATTTGGATTCTCTCTTGTTTTTCAATTTGTGTCTATCTCTCTCTTAATTTTCTCTTTATTTCTTGATCTTATTTTTTTATTCTCTCTGTGTGTGTATATATATATCTTCTCTCTTCAATTTAGAGAGAGATAAATACAAATTGGTGAAGGAGGGAGATGATAGAATGAGGGGAATGAGAGGATCCAAATCCCATATTCTCTCCTATCAAACATTACATTCAATTAGGGGTGTGCGCGGTGCGGTTTGGTTCGATTTTGAGGGTAAAAGTCATCCGAACTGCAAGGTAAAAAAGGATGTGGTTTGGTTTGGTTCGGTTGACTTTTAAAATAAAATCCGAACCAAACCAAATCAAACCAATGTGGTTTGGATTGGATCGATTGGTGCGGTTTTTTTTAAACAATATTTTTTTTGTTTCAAACATTAAAATCAAATTAAAAAGTTAAAACACAACATATTTTCAGTAATGTTTTAAATTTCATCCAACATGACAATTTTATTATCATATAACAATGTTCTCAACATCTCAATTATCTACCTATTAGAAATATTTTCATTTTTTCTTCAATTAAACTTATCATTTTAGTAGTCTCTTGAATCATCTCAAATAGAAGTATTTCTATGACCCCGACTTCTGACAAATACAAAGGTGTTCTACACTTCATGCCATACAATGCTTCAAATGCACGATATCTCTTTGTGAGACAATTTAATGATATTTATACAGGGCTTGAACCTATATGATAACAATTCACAAGGCTGTATCTTTCAAAAAAAAAAATTATCAAATGTAAAAAAGATAAAATGAGGTGAGATTTACTTTTTGGCTTTGATGAGGTGCTAGCTTTTGAGGGCTTCTGCAACTCCAACACCTTCTTCGAACGTTTTCCCTTTCCTTTAATTTGTGATCCCCCAACATCATCTATATAAAATATTGAAGCCATATGTTAAAAATGCAAACACAATAATAGTATCTTTTCTTAAATAATATAGTCAATGTATTTGATATATGCAATTCTGATAACAACCCATGGAAGAAGTCTACACTCAAATAAGGATCTAGATCGTTTAAAGTAAACAACTTACTTTAAAGAGTAAAGTGAATAATACCATTCATTGATAAACAAATTAATAGTTGATAAATATATTTTTAATTATACATTTTAAACCACCTAAAATTTTATTTTTGCATGGGGCGTTTAGCATGGGAAATTGATAGTTTTCCCACTATGTAAAAGTTGCACTATAAACCACTCATATAATAGTTTATTTATTAAACAGTTGGGATAAGAGTTAGGCAACTTAAAAATGACATTTGTGGCAAATCTTGTACCAAAAAAGAGATGCTACTTTAAATTAAAATATGCAACCTGAAACCTAGAAAATAAAAAACAATTCATCTTTCTACAAAAATGTGTTCAATTTCACTGTATTCATACTCATCTCTCCTCTTTAATATGATTATGGTTGGATCTTAAGGGGTTAATTTCAAAGTGAATTAGAATTGTATTTATTATTTTGTTCGAAATTCAATATGCAGCCCATTTTTAAAAAAAAATATTGAAAACAATTTTGGCTAAAATAATATGTAGCCATTTTTTAAAATTCTGAAAACAATTTTCAAAAACTCTAAACTCAAGATAGAGAAAAAGAAAGCTTTTATGATCATAAAATATTCTTAGAGTTCTGGTAGAGGCTAGGGGAACACTTTGTTTCATTCAGATTTGTTGTAGTAGGTATGCAATAGTGGAAACAAGAGAGATGATGGTTCTCATTATGTTAGAGAGAGAAAATAGAGAGTTAAGACAGAGAGAAACAAAGGAGTAGTGTAGATTGGTCACAAATTAAAGTTAAAACATACATATGTCTCTAAAACGCCACATTGTTCTATCTACATTGCTATCTATCTAACTCTATCAACTAAAAAAATTCTTATAAATATCTCTTAGTTGACATCATTATCCACCCCTACTAAGGGCCGTCTTAAGAAATTTGAAGGTGCCCTTTTAATTTTAGAAGTTGGTTTGACTAACATAATTATTAAAAAAAGTGAGCCTAGTTGATTTTGAACCACAAACCTTGCAATAAGATGCAGGAAGCTTTACCAGTAGACCAATGCACCAATGATTATTTATTAACTTTATCAATATATAACATATCTTTATTGGTCTTATATTTAAAATAAAAAATATTATGGCCCCAAAAATTTTGAGGCCCAGTCGTCTAGTCCAGCCTCGATGGACTATGGGTCGGCCCTTACCCCTACTGCTTAGTAAAAATCAAGTGAGAGTAGCGTTGTTAACTTATTTCTTCATGTTTCTCTATAAGGGCATCTCGAGTAATTTTTATTACCTATTTTTTAAACTAATTCAAAAATCATAGTTAGTGATTTCAAAAGAAGGATTTCTCATGCGAAAATCTCACAAAAGCGGTGGCAAGGTCGTCTAATCCGCCCCACTTTTAATCCATAAAAAAAGGTTGGCGTAATAATTTAAGTGACCAAGGTAGAAACATAAAATGAGTTGAAGAATAAAATTTATGCTAAAAAACTATTATAAAGTCAAAAGCTTAAAATTCTTACTTTAAGTTAAAATAAACTTTTGCAATAAAAATAAACTATAATCAATTTTTCTAGATAATAATCAAACATTTTAAAATCAACTTTACACCTCTTAAATCAATTTTGTCTAATACAAAAATGCAATCAAATATACACACAAGGTTTGAGTATTGCAGGACTATAAAAGAGTGAAGACCTTGAAGGGGAGATTATATTTATGATGAAATTAGGGATGTCAATGGGTATCCATGTGTACGGTAGTATGATATTCGTCCCCGTCTCGTTGGATGTCAATGGATATCCATGTGTACGGTAGTATGATATTCTGTCATGTGCATATATCTCTATACGGATAATCCACGGATATTCGCGGGTACCCATGGATTTTTGATTTTTTTTGTACAAAAAAAGAAATACTTTTTTAATTACCTACAAACTTCAACTTTTAAAGATCCATACATAACATTCCATTTAAATTTCATAATCCAACAAAAATCACGATTCTTACATAATCTCAAGCAAATTCATCATTACCATAATGCATATGATTCTTACATAATCCATACAATTTCTTGAAGTAAAATAAAAGGATAAAAACATCAAACATCCAAAAAACATAAAAACCTCCAAATAAAAGGTAGAAAAGACTAAAATCCAAATAAACATCCAAAAATTCATATGCATTCCAAGCTATTTTATATATACCCATGAATATTTTAGTAATTTACTTAATTTATTAACGGGTACAGGTATCATCAAATTCATGTCCGTGTCCATAAAATAACGGGTAGTTAAATACCTGTATATTATACCCGCGGGACCCGTTTAGCTATTTGCCCCGTGCCCATGACAGATTTTATCCGTGGATACCCGCAGACATGAATTTTTTTGCCACCCCTAGATGAAATGTACACTTGGCTGATGAGTGTAACCGAAGCTAAGTAGAATAGTATTGTATAGCTCCATTACTTGAGGGGAGATTAAGTGAAGAATGACAACTATAGTTCACATTTTCTAATTGTCATGTGTTGTATAAGAGACACCAACCATCTACCGGGTGTAAAATTGATGGATAGTTATTTTTTTTCCTTCTACTTCGTGTATATTGAGCTTAAATATATATTTTTTCTAAATTAAGAACATAATGATATCGTCTAGAAGTCCTAGTTCAGCTGGCAAATGTCGAAATTGTAAGGTCGGACGTCGTAACCCAGGTTCGAACCAGAGACCTCACAGTTGTGTGTGAGTTTAATTTCATTGGATTACCATTTCATCTAAGACCCAAAAAAAAAAGAACACAATGACATCAAATATAATAGAAGGTGTCCCAACTAGACTCTAATCTATGTCAAGAGCTCATTTATATTATTAAAAAAGGGGAAAATACATAAAATAAATTGAGGGGACATAAACCTAACACTAACACAGTAAATCCACACGGAAGTGTAGGTCGACCCAATAGAGTAATAAAAAAAAATTATAACAACACACGTGGATTAGGATCAGCCTCTGATTAATCCTAAAACTAACACGAGGTCTACATTGTAGTGAATAGACCATCCGTCAACACAGAAGCGGGTCCACGTACCATCAACTCCCTAGAAACAATAGCAAGCTAAATGACTCTTTCAAGCACCACAATCCAAGTCAAACATAGTGAATGACTAGGACATCACATTAGTCAGAATCAATCATGTGAATTGATACAGATTTTAATAGGGCAAACAACTGAAATAATTAGACGATGCTTCATCACAGTCGTCGGGCTGGAAAAAACGCGACAGATACCAACAACACAGACCCACCAGCGCGAAGACGGTAGATCTGAAAAACAAATCACCATCAACCATCCAGTTTTTGGATAAATTACCACATCACAACCCTTGATAAACTTTCAAGTCAACGACATCTAAGAGGACAACCGGAGAAGGTTGGGAAGCTGTTGAGGCTTGTACAGACGTGCAGTGTTACCATAGAGAGCCGCAACACCGCCATTATAACGAAAAAACCATCCTGATTGAACCATCAGCTTCAAACGCAAACACAAACACAATGAACAATGAGCCACCAGACCTAGAACAAGCCATGGTGTAGTATAGTCTCATTGTGCATTAGAGTAAAGTGGCCATGGGTGTACATTGCCAACATTATATGCTTTATTTTTATTTTTATTGGGTCTTGATGCATAAATATTTTAAATTTGTTGCTTTTTTTATAGTTTAGGTGTACATAAATAAGATGCATTGATGGGTGTTGAAGATGATAATGATAATGAAGAAAGTTATTATTTCTTTTTGAGAAAAGGGGAGTTAAAGTTTGCAATTTTTAATTAATATGTTATTAAAAAAATAAAAAAAATTATTAATTTACTTATTTAAAACTTTTAGTTATATAGAATAAATCATTCACATATTTAAGCAAAATGTTGATGTGGCGTCCATATCGACCATCCACATAATTTAAAATTACCACATCATCCTTAATTTTAGTGTTTTGATTAAATATCATAAATTGTTAGATGACCAACATTCATAAATTCACGTAATACTTTAGAATTCTTGACGGAAGTCATAAATTAGAGAAAATTATAGAAAACTAATGAACACATATTATTGATGATTTGATCAATTTGAATTATACTGACTACTTAAAATTTCATGATTCAAAAAGTTAAAAAGCCTTCCTAACCTGCATTGGGGCAAACTTAAAATTTAATGATTTTATATTAATTATGCATTTTTTTTAAAAATTTAATCTTTACAATTTTAAGAACCAATATATCTATTCATTGGAAACTTGCTTTCTTTTTTTTACACATTCGCTTAAAACTTGTTGAAAGTCTTGTTCTGCCTTGAACTATATTGAGATGGATCCTAGTCGGAGTTAACAAATATGTAAATTAGCTTGTGTTCTTCTTAAAAATCTCTAGAAGATAGTCCCCAAATTATTTTGCAGCAAATGAACTGTAGAAAACAATTCAAACCAAGTCCCTTCTCTTGTATGCTTGGATACAAACAACACATGAACACACGATCAGGAGCTTATATTTTGCACTCATGTTACCACCTGCACATTAGTCCCATTATTTGGAGGTTGTAACAAAGACACCAAGATCTTCACATCAATTGTGAGACTTGCAAATCACAAAAACCCTAGCAACTAAGATCATCACACTTGAGGTCGACTCTTCACACACCTTAACAAAGTGAGGGCCAAGCTCACTTTGATTTGCAAGAAAGCAACAAGGACCAAGACCAACAACTCCAACCACACCACCGCAGTCAACCGGTTGTTGCTTCCTGTTTCATAAAAGCCGCATCAAACCACAAAAATCGCTAAGTACCACATCTTCCCTCCTATTTGTAACTGCAATTGGTTCTTCTAAAGTGGAAGATTCTAGAAAAAGTGAAGTAAATATGGAGCAGGTGGGAGAATAGGGAGACTGGGGATATAAAAGTAAGCATTATGCTAACAAGTAGCCAAGGAACACTATTAAACAATATTTAAACTTCTACAAAGTTGAATACACCATTTTCAAACACAATAGTTATATATTAGTTTTCTTAACTAGTGTCTTAAGGACACTCTTTATCATTTTCCTAAAAGTAAATATTAAAGGTACACCGTTGAACCACTTAAATGCACTGGACCTTAAACCATATTCTCCATATTTTGTCCTTGTTCTTTCTATTTTCAATTTTTAATATAAGTAACGCTATTTGTTACGAATGATTAACACAAGACATGCATAAAAATGAGGTTTTTGACCAATCTTCCAATCAAATTCTGGCTCACCATACATGGAAGTGAAAGTAGTTGTTATTTGCAAGTGTTACATGTTGTCACAAGATTCTTGCGGTTCTTGCAAAATTTCTTTTGTAAGTCGTAACAATAAGAACTATTCTTTTAATACGTTCTTTACGGGTTAGAATACCGAAAAGTCCAAATGCAAGTAGAAGAGACCTTCAATGTACATGAAAAAAAGAAAAGAAAAAACTAATACATCAATTTTACACTCAATATAGATGGCTGGTGTCTCTTATACAACAGAACATGACAGTTAGAAAATGTAAACTATCTCTGTCATTCTTCACTTTAACCTCCTCTCATATACAAGTAATCGAGCTGTACAATTGTACTCTATTTAGCTTCCGGTACCAGTCAACCAACTGTACATAGAATTAGAGATACATTTCATTAGCAATATATAAATGAACAGGAGCAAACAACTATTACAACGTGAAATGGAAACCAGTGTGAAACATTTTTTAAACATAACAGGAGCATTATGTAAAACATGTATGTGTGTGTAAACCACCATGCGCTTTTAAATCTCTCAAGTAAGATTTAGCATATCGATAGAATAAAACAGAACGTTTTGGTTTTCTTAGTTCGACCTAATGTAGGCAGTGCATGGAAAACATATGAAATTTGATGTGTCTTGGACATAGAGTAGGACAAAATATGGGGTTAAAAAGTCTTCTTAACTTGTATTGTCAGCAAATTTTAAATTTCATGATATTATGCCTATTTTCTTCATTTTGCTTAACCTATACCTTTAAGTTTTAGTTTGTATTTGACATGTTTTTGTAAATTAACTGTCTTCTTTGTGAACATTGTTTCTATAATTTTAAATATTTTTCTCAAATATTAGGGAGTACTTATTATAAGATGTAAAAGAGTAAATATTTATCATATAAACATGCATGCATGGTAAAATTAAATGTCACTCTAAAGGCAAAAGAAAACATTCATGAATGATTGATACACCCCTATGTATAATAGATTCTTTAGAGGCGTTGAGTAAATGCTTGCAAGACCTTTCGCAAAACACCAAGAATGCTAGTATACACAAATCCGAGACTAGTAAATACAAGTAAGTTCTACATAAATTTTCAAAATTTACTGTACATTTATACTCACCAGGATCATCAAAATTTACTCTTTCTCCTGTAGAGTATAGGCAGTAGAAAAGTGCAGCAAGAAAATATAGGACAGATGTAAGCAACAAAAATCCTCGGAATGAACCAACTAGCTCAACAAAAAAGCCAGCTCCAACTGTTCCAATTATAGCAGCAAGTGTTCCAGCAGTATTTGCCATTCCTACAACAAGAAATCAAGAAAGTACTCATCATAAGAAATCTTAATCTAGGTGCAAAGACAGGTATTTCACCCTATTATACCCATAGTCATACATCCCACTACCAAGAAGTAAAAAATTCCATTTAATTTAATAATCAACTCCAAAGTGTTGTATTATCCCCAGTTTCATAAAATTCCATGAACGTTTTCGCCAGGTGTTTTATACCACCATAGCACAGCTTGGCCAATTAAATTCAAATAGGTTCAGAAGTCCAATGTAGAAGCTCTCAATTTTAGTTCCCACACTAGCAAATGGAACTACCAAATTCTAGACCAAACATATAGCTACCAGATTTATCTTTTACCACTTGCCACACAGAGATAACATAATACAGGTTCAAAACAATTTTAAGTGTTTACCAATGAAAAATGATCTGCAAAAGTTATTAAATGTGTATTTAACGCCACATTAGATACAGTATCAGGAGGTTTACAAGATAAAGTGGAAATTGTACCGTGTATAACACCAGAATACTGTGGTGCAATCTCCTGTGATGAAAAATGAATATAAATTAGAGTGACAAGACTTCTAAAGAAAATTTTATATATAGATAAATTTTACATGACTGAAATCAGAAACCTGAAAGTTCACGAGAAATCCAGAGTGACCAAAGGATTTCAAGCCAAAGGCTAATGTTAGCCAAGCAGAAGCAACAGAGGGGTTTCTTGCAGTTGCTAAACCAATGAGGCTGACTCCAGGACCAACAAAACCAATGGACTGCAGTGAATGAGCAGAATTAGCATTATCCACTACAACTAATACACAGTGAGAAGAATCAAAGCGAGACTGTAAAATGAGTAACGAAAACTAGAACAATAACAACCAAAGCTTTACTCTAATAAGTGGAGTCAGTTACATTATTAAAGACATCACTGTACTTCGTCCAAAACTGAAGACTTAAAACTTTAACATATTAAATATACAACCAAGTGCTCTCTTGTTTCGGAAGTACCTAATTCCCATTGCTTTAAGCAACCAATAGCAGAGAAAACTGATGCTTTAACAGATTATTTCTCGATGCTCTTACACTTTAAAGATAAAATTTAAGCAAAGACAATCTTAAAAGTTTTACAGAGTAAGAAAGAAGAATGACGTCGGAACTTGGAAGAGGTTAAAATTGACTATTGAGATAACGACAAAGATACATAACCACTCAAGGTTGGCCTCTATCTCAAATTCTCCCAAAGATACTCTTTGTACAGTTCATCACAACTCATAACATTACAACAGTAAAGATTTTATTTTTCACAAAATCTGACATAATTTGTAACTAACAATTTCACAATTCCTCAAATCAAGGGATAAATTTGAATTACAGCCTCTCATTTTTTTTCCAATGTGTGTAACATACCTGCATAATCTTACGAGTCAATGTAACACTTGTACCACTTTGTATCATCATATCTGACCAAAAGCCAGCAAGGTAGTTCATGATAGCCATCACAACCCATGGAACGGCACTAAACCAAGCTGCCTGCCTGAGATCCACATGATATACCTATAATGGGATTTAATTTATACACAGTTTATATGTTAATTCTAAATATTTTTATAGCTTGAAACTTGACAATCACAAAGTTATAGATAGTAAGTCTTACTGAGTTGAAGTAAATGGGCATCCAAGAAAGAACAACAAAAAACCCCTGTGAAATAATGAAAAATGAAGTTAAAAATGGAAACAAACATGAATTTGCATGAATAATAATGCAACACTGCATGATACAGATCCCTGCGTCGCATTTAAGAAACATGCATTATATTTTTCTATTCGACAAATGAGAATAGAAGGTGAGCATTACCTCATGCAATAAGATAAGTGAATCCAGTTGGGGTATAACAAAGGGCAATTTGTTATCAATTATTACTATTGTCAGCTCCAATTACAACATCAGCGACAATTAATTAAACAGATGTTATGAATGCGAAGCATTACCCAGCTATGCATGGCGTTTGCAGCGATTAGAGACCATGTTGGCATCTTTGAAAGTAAGCGTCTGAAAGGAGGGACAACTTTAACTTTCTTTGCCTCCACCGGAAAAGATGTTTGTCTTTTATTCAATATATACTCCAGCTCATATTTTGATATCTGAGGACTTCGGTCAGGAGTGCTTGATGTCGCTGACAACCAGACCAACACCCAAAGAAACCCAGACAAACCAAAAATCACAAACGGGCCAAATATACCGCCTTGCGACATGAGAATGGGAGAAAGTGTGAGCCCTATCGCACATCCAAGCTGAAATCCAGCCATCGAAATTCCAACAGCCCTTGCCCGTTCAGTTTGAGGAAACCATCTATACAGAACAACCAAATATTAGTCATGTCCATTTTTATTTTTTTTAAGAAGCCAAACTCAAATATTAGTCATATCAATTTCAACTATCAATCCGTTCTTGCTCCGGCAACTTAATACAATAACAGTAACCAAAGGGCATGTCGTATATTGATATATATAATTAAGAAAAACATATAAGCCATATGTCCAAAACAAAAACCATATTGAAACTTCTAGTTACCATTTCAAACTTTAAATCTGTACAAACAATACCATACTGTCCAAAATATATCCGTCTAAACCCTAGCCTTAATTTGAGGCTTTGAGCTCTTTCGCCTAATGGCTTAGAGCTAGAGTGATTATGGACCGTTGGAAATATGATATGTCGAACACACAACCAACCAGAACTAAGTCAAGGGAATAAATCGCATGCAGACATTTCTGGTGCATATATGGAGAATCACTAGCTACTACATACTTGTACCTTAATATCCCTAATCAATAATACCAAGTGAAATCAAGCCAACATACTCCATAACCCTAACCCCGCATTAATGAGGCTCACATCTTTCCCAGTTTAAAAGCAGCACCTATAATAATGCATGGAAAGACAAACTACACACTAGCTAGTGGCTAGACTTGAACTCTAAACCCTACTCATGTCATTGGTCAAACTTTGCTAGAACACAACCAAAATTTGAATACCTGGCCACCATGTTATTCATGCAAGGAAGAGCCACACCTTCAGCCAGACCAAGCAAAGCACGGACGACAAGTAAAGCCAAAAGGGAAGTCTCTGCAGCGAAGGGAGTAAGAAAAGTAGCAAGGGACCACAATGCCACACCCCAAGCCATTACCACTTTGCCACCATAGTTATCCACCAACATTCCTCCACCTATAGGTGAAATCAAGTACCCCCACAGAAAAGAAGACTGCATCCAAATCAAAAACCACAAAACCATCATGCAACAATAACAATAACACAGTGTATTCATCAAGGTTTAAATATGATTTCAGTCCTTGCAATTATAGTGTTTTTTGGATTTAGCCCTTGTAAGTTTTTTGTTGGCTTAAACACCTTTTTGGTACCTTGTCTTTATTTCGGGATTCATATTGGTCCCTTATTAAAAATAAAATAAAAGGTGCATATAGGTCCTTTAATTTGTTTAATTGGTACCACGTTAGTCCTTTCCATGTGAATTTGTGTTGGATGCACCCTTTGCACCATTGTTCAACAATTTCAAAAAGGAAGCTGATGAGGAACCTCGTGAATTTGACATGTTAGCTCAAATAGGGAAGAAGATTTGTTGCAATCTCTAATTTGGGGGAAAAATGGGTTCCAATGAACTCTAGTTTGGGATGAAGAATTTGGGAAAAAAAATGGGTTCCAATGAACCCTAATTTTGATTTATAGGGGAATCGGTAAAGTGGGAAGAAGGAGATGTTGACTTATATGCCACGTATACTGCAGCTAACATCATTAGTCTTTGATGGATGGAAAGGACTAATGTGGTACCAATTAAACAAATTAAAGGACCTATCTGCACCATTTTTTAAATAAGGGACCGATATGAACACCAAAATAAAGATAAGGGACCAAAAAGGTGTTTTTAAGCATTTTTTGTTTAGATTCCGTAATTGCAAATTCAAAAATGTTGCTTTTAATCCGTGACGTCATACGTAGCCCAATAAAATCAAACCACATGGCCCAATAAGCTGACGTCAAGGACTAAGAGCATGATTATCGGTCATATTTTGTGGTATCTTAACTGACAATAAAGACATTGTGTCAGAAAAGTATTGATATTTGCCTTTGTAAAGCAATTTTAAAATGGCTACCGTAGCAATCTATTACCACCGTGTCTTAAGCTTGTGTTGGAATAAAATAATATATAAACTAATAGAACATATAATTTTGGTTGTGATTGGTTATTGTGAAATTAGTGGGACCCATTTTAAAATTTTGGATGAGTGGTATGAATATTTAGAAAATGCAGTTGAGTTGTTTAAATAATTGGAAAGTGTGAAGAAATATAATATACCAAGTGGGGTCCATTTATACCACCAAATTAAGTGGTATGGATGTGGGTGCTCTAAGGGTCTGTTTGGATAAACGTCTTATTTACGGCTTATAGCTCAAGCGCTTATCATGATAAACAGTGATGAATAAGCTTACATAAGCCGAACATAACTTAAGAAAATTATCATAAGCTATTTTCACAAGCTCTCCCAAGCAGTCTTACGAAACTTATGTCGGTAGATAAGTTCAAGTATGTCAATACAAACAAGCCATAAAAGCAACATTCTTGAATTTGCAGGGACTAAATCCAAACCAAAAAAACTTACAGAGCTAAAAGCCTAAAACCAAAAAACGCTATAATTGCAATTTCCAAGGTCTAAAATCATGTTTAAAGCCAATAACAATAACACAGTCAATTCATCAAACAGTTGGTGTGTGTATGTGAAAAACACACCTGAACAATTCCAGAGAAAGCGCGAGTCCAACCATTAGCAACAGATAAAGGAACAATGGCAACAGACATAACCACACGATCAGCGTTACAGAGAGCAAGAGCCAAAGCGAGCATCGCCACCACTTTGACTCGTTCAGAAGTGATGAACTCAGTGAAACTCGGTTGAAGCTGATGTTGCTGGTGGCTGTTGTTTTCGGGAAGTGAGTTGAACTGAGCGTCGTTGGAAGAAACACGGAGGCGGAGAAGGGAGCGGAGAGAGGCAGAGCCGCCATTGGGAAGTTGGATTTTATTCGGAAATGGTGAACGGGTGAGGTTGAATTTTGGTGAGTGGAAGTTGGAGAGTATGCTGCGGTGGTTTTTGGGTAATGTTGGTGGTTTAGCGGCGGTTGCTCCGCCGAAAATGATGGCGGAGGACATCGACGGAGTTCGTTGTGGTGGTTGACGTGTTTTTCTGTGACTGTGGCACTGGTATCGGGTTGTTAGGATGGTGTGCTGGTTCTGAATTACCGAAATGACCTTGCTTAAGCAGAACTTTTTATTGCTGTTACAAGGCTAATCAAAACCAAAAACAGCAAAAATAAAAGGACAAGAAAGGAACTACTCTCTAAAGGAAGTTCTTGCAGCATCTAATCTTGAGGAGAAACTGTTAACTTTGCCTAAGATCCGCACATTGATTTTCTCTCTGAAGAGTGCGACAAACATTAATATTTGTTGTGTTATTAACTGTTTTATATCTTGAATCAAAATTGTTGAAAAAACTTGAATGAGATTGACACAATGCAAAAAATAGTAACAAACGAGGTCAATAAAATTCAAATCTTTGGCAAGAAGAATGCCCTGATAAACATAATATAATTCAACATACAGTATATCAGATGAACCATGAATGTAGACGAAAAAACTTGATAAGTAGAAACATGCATCATTATGTAAAACTTCACCATAACCACCTCTAACCGGAAAGCTTAGGCAATTACCATCAACATTAAGGGTGTGTTTGTTTCTATGAAAAGATAATAGGGGGAAAGAAAGACAAGGGAAAGAATCATTTTCCATGGTTTGGAACAAGTGAAACTAACCAAGGAAAGAATGAGACACATGGGTCCCATGTCAAAATTCTTTCCTCTCAAATGTGAGGAGAAAGTGGAGGTGAAAAACTTTTTTGATTAAAACGACAATACAACCTTTACTTACATGTTTTTATCATTCTACAAATTGCAGTAGCAATTAAACATACCCCATCCTCTTCAAATTATATATTTTTTTTATATAAATAATATATGTAACTATAATTAAATTTTTCAAAACAAATATGTAGAAGTAATTAACTAAATATAATTATGATGCATCTTTCTTTTCACTAATCAATTATATTTATATAAGGCTATATATATCAATTACTAAAAATACATGTTTCTTTCTTTTCACTTTCTTATCCACTTTCTCTTATACCAAATTAATCCTCTTACTTTCCACTCACTTTTTTTTCCTTATACAATCTTTCCTTGCACTATCATTCCTCTCACTTTCTTTTTGCAACCAAACATAGCCTAAGATGATACTATAGTTTTTTTTTTGCTACTACTACTATTGCAGAAAGACAATATATTTCTTTACGTTTGTTTGTTTGTATAATTTTGATTGCAATTTTTAAAATTCTAAATATTAAAGGAAATTATTCGTACATTGATTTATCTACAAATTATTGTCAAAATATATAACGAAATTATTTATCAACTCGATGTATTTTTGTTTGTTTGTATATAAAATAAAATAAAAAATAATGATCATTTATTGTTTATTCTAATAATAATTAGTAAAATGATAACATAAATGTATAAAGATTTGTAGGTGTTGACTTGTAGTGTACTTCTTTTAGTTGTAGTGGTCTTGACTTGAGACTTTGTAATATACTTCTTTTAAGAGTTTCATGTTCGATTCTTTCTGATGTCAATTTCAATGATCTAATTTAACATCTTAAAATATATAAACTTTATACTAGTTATAATGTATCAATTATTGTTATTGATAGGAGTGTGAAGTTAAATATATCTAAGATTATTAGATATGTAGTTGTACATTTGGCAACATAAGAACAAAGGCAATGATAATTACAATTTGCGCAATTAGGCAACTAGGTAGTATATGAAAAGAATGAACTTTAAAATAGACAAGAAAATTGTTGTTGACACATTTGAGAAGGCTGAAAAACACATGTAAAAGACGAAAAATTTCGGCGGCAGTTAACTGCCGAATTATAAAACAACCGGCGGCAGTTAATTGTTGAGGTTTTCTTCGACAGTTAACTACCGATGCGATCCTGCTACTAATCTCGCAGAAGCTCTCTCATCCATTATTACTCTCATTTTACCAAAAAAATTTCAAATCTCTTTCAAAATCTCTCTAAAAAACCAAACCAAATTTATTCAACAAAATCACAAGTAAGTAATCATAATGCTATTAACTTACATTTTAGTTGTTATAAATATTTTTTTTTAGTTTTTGAGTAGATTTAATTTATTTTAATTTTTGAGTAGATTTACATGTTATAATTCATTTTTAGAGTAGATGTTAGTTGATTAATTTAGTTAAAATGTTTGCATGATGTTTATGTTATAGTTTAGAATTTTAGGGTTATTTTTGATTTTGGTGTTTGATATTTATTTTTTTATTTTAGTTTTTAAGTGGATTTACATGTAAGAGTATGTGATTTATTTTAAGAGTAGATATAAGTTGAATAATTTTGTTATACTTTTTGCATTTTTATGTTTTTTTTAGAGTTTAGGGTTATTTTTATGATTTTTAGGATTTATGTATAAACAAAATGTTTGATGAAATGTTTGAATGAGTTTTTCATTGATTGTTTTTAATTTCTTATTGTGTAGATTTGAAACAATGGCCGGGTGGATCGACGTTCATGCAAAATTCAACGGCGGAGAACCTCAGAGGTTGAAGGTTCGGTGCCTTGGTGTAACGTTAAGAGGTCTCAAGGATGAAACGAATGAATTCAACCAAGGAGTCAACTCTAGAGACACAAGGAGGGTGAAATACGTTCGGTATAAACGTCCAACGCCTGACGAGGGGAGAATATCATTTAGTTGGGTGGAATTAACGAACGGCGAAAACGTGACAAGCATGTTTTGGGAGCACAACATGTTCCAGTAGATCGATATGAGGGTAACGTTGTTGAGATCAACTGAAGATATTATCAACAGTCTGATTCCGCCATAAGATCCTGATTAGGTAGGGAATGCACCTTCCAACTACAACAATTGTCTTCCTTTGAATGGGGTAGTTCAAACTTGTTAAGCGGCAGTTCCCAAGCATTCACCCGGCATTCCTATTGTTCCTTTCAAAAGATTAAATTCTTATTAGGCTAGTTTAAATGAAGGTATTGAAGTGTCAAGTAATGCACCTCATTCTTTTGACACTTGAATATCATTATTTAAACCAAGCCTAACAAGAATTTAATGTTTTGAATGGAACAATAGAAATGTCGGATGAATGTTTGAGAGCTGTTGTTTAGCAAGTTTGAATTTACCCCATTCAAAGGTAAGATAATTGTTGTAGTTGGAAGGTACATTCCCGAATGTAATGTAATGAATTTACCACTTTTTCGAATTTATTTATTCATTACGCAATTTTTATTCCAATTCACGTTAGATATGAATTTATCACTTTTTGAATTTATTTATTCATTATGAAATTTTTATTCAAATTCACGTTAGATTCCGTTAGTCTTTATTCGAATACACAATTTTTAATCGAAATTATTCAAAACGCGAGTTTAATCGAAATTATTCAATACGCGAGTTTAATCAAAATTATTCAATACGCGAGTTTAATCGAAATTATTCAGTACGCGAGTTTAATCAAAATTATTCAAAACGCGATTTTAATCGAAATTATTCAAAACGCGATTTTATTCAAAGTACCATAATGTCAAGTAAAATGTAGCAAAATGCGCATGACATATTAAAAAAAACATAAAAAAAAATCCAAAACAATTAGGCATTAAAAACCAATTACATTCGATCATCTTTCTCGTCACACAAGTCAATCGGGTTGTCCTCGACAGTCCCTAGGACACCTGGTTTTGGTTGAGGACTAAAATAGCATGTCCTCCCGCTCCTCCTCAACATGGACTGGTTGTACAGTGGCACCTTCGAATCACTTTTTTTAACGGAACCATCACATTCGATTCTGTGCCATGTCACAGGCGATTTTGCTTTCTTCTTCTCATCACCTCCTTTTTGTTCAACTGAACCTGATTATAATTTTAAGACATATCTATATAGAAAAATTGGTGATCAAAACCTAAACTAAACAACAATGCCATAAAATCAGAAAATCATAACCTAATCCTAAACTTAAACTTAAACCTAAACATAAATAATTCTACAACAATTCATCAAAACCTAAACCTAACAATTCAATAAAACTTCTATAACAATTCATAACAACCTAAACCTAAACCTAAACAATTCTAACAACAATTCTAACCTAAACATAAACTATCATAAAATCATAAAATGAAAACCTAAACCTAACAATTCTACAACAATTCATCAAAACCTAAACCTAAACTATCATAAAATCAATAAAACCTCTATAATCGAAATTTAACAAAAAAAAAAAACTAACAATTCAATCACAAAACAGCAATGCAATAGGATTCAAAAAACTTACTTAATTTTGTGCTTAAAATTGGCTTCAAAATGATTTGGAATGGCTGAAAATCACACCTAAGAGTTCCTAAACCGCAACAATTAATTAACATAAATGACCAATTTATTAATTAACATAGATGACCTAAGTGATATGAAAAACTTAAATGACCAATTTATTATAATTTTTCTTAATATAAATTAAAACTTTGTCATTTCAATCTAATAATCATCGTGTGTAGGATCCTTGACTATATTGAACTCACATTCAAATAGGAGACATTAAATTTAAACTCGCCTTTATTTATATATTTTATTATGGTACAAAACTCGCCTTTATTTTATTTTATTAAAATAGACATTAGTTCAACTGACAAAATGCTGAAATTGTTAGGCCGGATGCCATGACTGTGGTTCGAACCCCGGTACCTCCACTTGTGTGTGTGTTTATAATGGCTTTGCCATTTCGTTTATCTATCAAAAAAAAAGACATTTATTCATTCAAATCGATAAAATATGTTGAATACTTCCTCCGTCCTATATTAGATGACATGTTTGACAATATACAATATTGATTTGACAAACTTTGACCATATTTTTCTACTAATATACAAAGATAAATAATATCATGTAAGATGACGTTCAATTCGTTTCGATAAATATTTTTAAAATATTAAATTTTCATAATTTTTTATTCTTAATTATTATTCTAGATAATTAAGATAAAAAATATGAATCCATACCAAATACAAATCGAAAATGGTAAAAAAAAAATGGTAAACCCACTCAGCAGAGAATGAAAGTAATAACCTGAATCTGAAGAGAGAAAGAAACGCAGATGGAGATCCTTCAACGGAAGCTAAGCCAACAAGAAACGGAAGCCTTGTCGCGACTCGAATCGGTTCCTGCCATAAGACCCGGCGATAACTCAAGCTTCTATGAACATTTCATTCTCACCGGCATCAAAGTTGAACAAGTCCAACCTGGTTTCATCTCATGCTCTTTCATAGTCCCTCCTCGTCTCACCGTAACTCACTTATCATCATCATCATCATTGTTTCTTTTAATTTCATTCAAACAACTTTGCTTTCATCATCTTTAATAAGCACGGACACTCCTCAGAATAGGTGTGTGTCCGACACCGACACTTGTAATTACATTGAATTATGTTATTTTTTCAAATTATTAGCTGTGTCGTGTCCGTGTCTGTATGTGTGCTTCATACCAATTAATCTTCTTGATTTCAATTTCTGGTGTGATATGATTTTGTGTGAACATGTTGGATTTGCTTCTTTTACAGGACAGCACTGGGAAGATAGGTAATGGTGCAATTGCAACTCTTGTGGATGAGGTTGGAGGTGCTTTAGTCCATCAAGAGGGTCTCCCCATGAATGTTTCAGTTGACATGTCCATATCTTTTCTTTCAACTGCTCATGTTAATGTAAGTCCATCAAAACGTCTTTTTTAGGTTTCTTTTTAATTCTATGTCTGCTCTGTACTCTTGGTTGGTTATATACCATTTTGCCAGTTTGAGCTTGGTTATACTTAAAATAATGAAAGTGAACTTAAAGGGTGGAAATCAACAATTGATGTGTATTAAACCCTGCGTTATATCAGTACACATATAATTTTCACACATGGTGTTAGTTGGAAACTATGTAGCACAAACACTAGGCGTGTTTGGTGTCTAACACCGACATGTGTGGTTACATTCAATCACTTTCATTTTCTCAAATTATTGTTGGTGTAGACATGTTAGTGTCTTGTTCGTGTTCTTGTCAGTAAATATAAAATGACTTTGTATAAAACCATGCACAAAGTCCACACTTAGTACTCTAGATTTTCTTTGTAATAAAATAGGCTCTACGACCCAAGCAAAATAAACTAACTACCTACTTAAAACAATGTCCCTAGACAGGGATGACCCTGACATCATTTAAAAGAAAACTACTTAAAACATGCTCAGGCTCCTTAAGCACTTGCAGCTTGTTTGGCATTTCTTTTATTAATCAAGTCATAAAAGAAATGTCAGACAACCTGACAACCTGAGGGATGCAAGCTTATCTGCACTCCGGTTAGCTTCACACTAGATATGTTTCACTTAAATCCTCCAATTGTGAGCTATTGTCCTCCTAATCTTCACAACCAACTTCGGAAGAGTAGCCTCATTACAGTTACTGTTGTTAGTCACCAAACCCGCGAGAGTTTGAGAATCACTTTCCACCAATGCCTGCTTGAAGCCACACTTCCAAGTGAGTTCCAACCCAGTTAATATACTTGACATATCTTCCTTTAACACCTCACAGTGTCCCAACTTGTGTGTATAACCCCTAATCCACCTCCCGTTCTCGTCCCTGAGTAAGTAGTAACAAATAGCATTGATAAAGTTTGTGAATTCATGATTCTGAAATATTATTGAGATTATATCCTGCAACGTAATGCCTTTATAGATATACTATCCAACATTGTAGTATTTTATTTCCTTCCAAATTATTGTTAGCCCGTCTACTTTGAACCTTGTTCTTTGATGTGTACTGCTTGTAGTCACTTGCCACAAAACCTGTTCTTTGTTTTTTGGCTTCAGACTTAATGTTCAACTGGGTTCTTCGTAGCACGACTACAATCCTGAACCCAGTTACAAATTTATATGCTCTTCTTTACTCTCTTTCCTTCTACTGTATGTATCAACGTGTAATCTTGCAATAATATGAACCAAGATATATAATTTTGCATACTTTAAATGTTCCATGTGTTATATCTATACATTATTTTATTGCAGGATGAATTAGAAATTACTTCTAGGCTGTTAGGAAGGAAAGGAGGTTATTCCGGAACAATTGTTCTCCTAAAAAATAAAGCTACTGGGGAATTGATAGCAGAAGGACGACATTCACTATTTGGTAGACATAACAGCAAAATGTAATTCTTATATTGTAGATGTACATAAATATACGCAATAATATCAGGGTTTTCTTTTGGAAACAGATTTGGAATGGATGAGCACATAATTGGCATTTTGTATATCAAAAAATGAAACAATTTCCATTTGATGATGGTGTGGTGGGTTTAGTGTATATTTGGATTCATCTTTGTGAAATCTAGAAGTAAAAATTGATTTTTACATCTTCATAAGAAATGCATGGTTTTCACACAGAGAGCTCTTCTACCCTTTTGAAGGCAAGCTTCCAGAATGCAGAACAATAATGTAGTAGACCAAAATTTGAGATCCTGTCCTACTCAAAAGGGTCAAGACTCAAGAACTAAAAAAATATATGCTAAACATGAGAAATATGTACTAAAAAGTATATACTATATCTTCAGATAGCTCGTGCAAAAATCAAGCCTTCTATATCTTTCATGTGCCCTATTGAGTGAAATTTTTTGCAGTTTTTCTATGAGTGAGTTCGTCCTTGGATTTTCACTGGTCAGCCAAATTCATCCCTCAATTATGCGAAATATCAACTTAATCTTTGAATTTGTTAAATGTCAATCAAGTTAATATTTCTGTTCAAACGGAGCGTTAACGGGGCTGACGTGGTCATTAACCTCTCACATGTCAGACGCCACGTAGGCAGGGACTAATTTGACCGATAAAAATAAACATTTCAAAGGACTAAACTGATTGATTTGCAGAAAATATTTTGGCTTTCTTCCGAAACGACTCTTTTCTTCCCCAACGGCTCTTTCTTCCCCAATTGTATAAAAATGTAACCCTAATTACACAATCTGCAATCTACACTCCAAAATCACCAAAATTTCCTCCAGTAATAAGTGGTCCAGTTCTTCCCCAATTCAAAAATCTTCAAACCCTAACATTTTCGCATTGAATGTGAAAGTCAAAATCCTCAAAAAAATTTGAAGTAAAACTATTGAAATTGAATCTGAAATGATGGGGAGTGGGAATATGGGAAAAATAGTTATGAAAGTCGAGCTTCATCTTCAAGCTCCAAGTTTAATGGTGATGTGAGAAAAGAAGTTGAAGATGATTGAGGAATGTAACCTTTTTGTAATAATATTTTCATCAAATTAGTCCCTGAATAATTGCTCTATCTATCAAATAGATTCATACGTTATATTAAAAACCATCAAATAATTCTCTGAATTGTTTAATCAAATATCAAATTGATCCTTGAAGGATATGTGTACAAAATAAACTAAACAAGCCAGAACACAAAAATTGAAACTGAAATATTACATAGGCAAAAGTCATATGTTATAAGTCACAAGTCTCAGAAATTACATAGGCAAAAACAACCCAACTATGGGGCATTAACAAGTCAGAAGTCTTAAATAAACATAAGCAAAAAGAAACCCAGCTATGGACATAATTCAAATAAGCGTACATATTAAGTCTTAACCCAAAACCCTAAAACGAATAATCAAAACAATTGTCTCAAAAACGCAACCAACACAAACAAAGAACAAAGCAAGCATCAACTATCACATAAACAAAATGATTAAAACTTAAAACAAAAAAAAAACAAAAAAAGGGACAAAAAAAAAGGGTGAATACGAACACAGAAACTTGATAAACTACAGGAAAGGTGTTACCTTTAACCACAGTCGAACACATAAACTTCAAAAATGTGAGAATCGCCGGAGATGATGATTTTGGAGAGGTGAGAATAGAGAAAGTTTTAGCGGGAAGGAGAAGGGTCAAAGACGTTTTTTATGTTTCTTAGTGAAATGTGAAGAAGGAGGTATGGGTAATGCAGAGGGCAAAATGTGAAAGGCAGGAAAAAAAAAAAAACTCAAAAGTGAAAATTGGACTTTTTCCAATTCAATCAAATTAGTTCTTGAACACGTGGCTTCCTTCTTTCCACGTGTATAAGACAACACAGCATGCAAGGCGACATATTAGCATGGCTAACGGAGCACTTGAACGGAGGGACCTTTTTGATGGACGTCTGACAAATTCAGGGACTAAGTTGATATTTCACATAATTGAGGGATGAATTTGGCCGACCCGTGAAAATTCAAGGACGAATTTGATGAATGTAATGGTAATCGACAGTCTTCCTCAGAATTTGTGATGAATGTAATGGCAGTGTCCCCTCTTAGATGTTGAATTCAGATAGAATTCAGCGTCCAACGAAATGAAGGCTACATTACAACTTGAAAAGAAAAAGCATTTGTCAAGACTCAAGAGTATCCATTACAATATTTGTCCAAAATGTTTTCAACATGAATAAGAATAATAATGACCCTCAAAACCAACTAATCCCTTTTATTGAAGAAATGAAATAATGAGTGAAGGTGCTTCAAACATGTCGTATGTTGAATTCACTCTAGTGAATTAAACCATATAACTGTTACAGGTTTTGATATTGTTGTCAACTTGGTGTGTTTCAACAACATTTGTTACCTTTACTATAGGAAGATGAAATACTAGAAAAGTTAGTCTCTGGATCAATGTACACAACGGTTTGGTGATGCTTGTAACTGTTATTTTCAAAACCATACTTTAATTCTCTGATGACACGACTAATTGGTTTTAACAGGTTCTTTTAGCTAATGGAATTCCACCGAGAGAATTCGATGTTAATGAACATGTCCATGTTGTTCATTACAAAGACCCCGCTAACATACTAGTAAGACGGTTCCATATTTAACTTTCTCAAACAGCTTAAACCTCAAATGCACTTTATTAATCAATAAGAGATTTAAAGTGTTTAAGAATGTTAAATGGGAGCCAGCTTCAAGTACTTCCAACTTTATGCAAAGTCCCTATGGTTACAATATTTGTGGACATATATATTTTAGTTGCTATATCAATTTCATCGCCCCATCCACTTCATTTTCGGTTTCTATACGATAAAGTTGACTTAAATGTTCAATATAAATAGAACAGAATAAACTTACAATATCAAACAAATAATTTGAAATCAATGTAATGGAACAACATTTGAGAAAACTAAATCAGAAACAAATGTATACAATTACAAAACAGAAAACAGATATTCAAACAATGTTTGAGAAAAGCATGAAATCAAACAAACAGAAATCAATTTTGCCAAAAACTCAAAACCAACCCTAAAGGGACCTAAGAGATCTGAGTGAAAAATGAATATGCAGCATAGTTACTAGTAAACACCTTGATGTAAAAATCAAATATGGCATTTACCAGCGAAACTTCCAACACTTATTTTTGGCCTCCCATGAATCAGTTTAAGAACTTCAATATTCAAGCTTAACTGGGATTATGAAGGCCAATTATAAAGAAAAAAAGTTACACAAGGCTAATCAAAATTTAACATAAGGTTAGAAAATTAGAAATGAAAACTAGGATAAATTATGCATATCATCAG
>Ga0315914_1000450_pt1 | contig 51094 bp, 27 predicted proteins | sample MpolenodulesMG_FD_203920 | JGI IMG/M metagenome (GOLD analysis project Ga0315914, IMG submission 203920) | Medicago polymorpha root nodule microbial communities from Los Angeles, California, United States - elongated nodules | ecosystem: Host-associated > Plants > Roots > Nodule | place: USA...
ATCCTCTATGTTTCAGTTTATAGCTCACTATAATAACAGAAGAAAATCAATAATGATGTCCTCCGTTTTATATGTGGCCTGATACTACTACTTGATTATTGGCATGTGTATTAGAGATTAGAAGGGAGCTTTATCAAGGTTAAAACTACTTTGCATTCATCTCTTCAAGTCAATCGACTGGAGGTTGTACAGTGTTAATTAATACCGTTCATTAATTTTTAATAATGTGATTTGCATGGTTTAAATATAAATTGAGTGGGATAGATTTCACTAGATGGAAATGTCAATGGAGACAATCTTCTCCCGGTCTTTGGTCTATTGCAAACTATCAAAATGGATGGATGAATGGAGGCTTAACAATGTTATATTTGGATTTGATGCAAAAGTAGTGGTCGATAGTTTCAATAACTTGTGTCCAGATTTGCTCCCTTATGATTTCGTCATTAGAGATTATTTTCTCTATTTTTCAAATTTATGCTCAAACTTGTTAGTTGAGTTCACTAGAAGACAAGTCAATATGGTAGCCCGTAAATTAGTTATGACGCTTATATACATGGTTATCTTTGTATATTTGATTTGTTGTCGGATTGTATTCCTCATATTATGATTAATGAAATGAATTAAATTGTTAAAGTAAAATAACCTTCCTTTCCTCAGTTAAAAAAATAAAGAAGTGTACCAAAAAAAAGTTAATAAAGAAGTAGACTTATTTCTTTGCAATTCAATTTTTACAGTTAACTTATAATTAATTTTATCTTCTTTAATCTTCAATCTTCTAGTGTACCCAATCTTTCGATAAAGGAATATTGAGTTAAATATTATAAGTGCAAATTTGGGGTAGAGTAAAAAAAAGATAGATAGATAAAAACAAAATTAAATAAAAAGTGAAGGCAAAATTGAGATAAGATTGGTTAGTATAAAACTTAAAAGGAGAGTCCATGATGGGTCATGTCGTTGATTTCTTTTCACCAGAATTAAAAGTGAAATTTCAGTGTTAATTTCATTCATTATTTTACTCGTTTGTTGGATAAACAGTTTTTTTTAAGAGCGTTGGATAAACAATTATTTGGTTAATAACTATCGCATACTCAACAATTTTAGTTGTTAAACTTTCTTAAAGAAAAAAAAAATAGTTGCTGAGCTGTTTTTTTAAGGGATTGAGTTACTAAACGATTAAAATTAACTAAAAGATCCTTGAGTTATGAAAAATACATAATTTATTCCATAAACTAATATAAACTAATCTACAGACTATCGCTTTTGTTCGGGTCGTTGCGGTTCAGCTGAAACTGCAGATCATCTCTTTTTCAATTGTGATTTTTATGATTCCATCTGATCAATGATTATTCTTTGGTTATACTTTAACTTAGTTTTTTCAACTCACATTATAGAACATTCTCTTCAATTTTGTCATCTTGCAGGATCTTCAAAGAATTATCGGTCATTATTGCACCTAATATGGCTATCATGTGTATGCGTCATATGGATTGAGAGAAACTGAAGAATTTTCAAGCGTGAAGAGATCTCTCTGAATCATCTTCGTGAGAATGTAAAGCTACTAACATTCGGGTGGTTGAAGGCGAAGTATCCTACCTTTACTTTTGATTATCATTATTGGTGGCAATGCCGTCTTTTGTGCTTGGGATCAATCTCTTAACTCTTGATCCTTATTTTCTTCTTCTTCTCTCATATTTGACTTATTTTGTATATGGATTTTTTAATCTAATTCCTTCTACCGCACCTTGTGCTGGGATGGATTAATGTTGTGGTAATATATTTCATTTTAACTTGTTAAAAAAATAATATTCAATTTTGTTAACCAAGGGACCAAATATTTTAAAAACCATTTAGTTGATTTTAATAGTTTAGAGATTAAATTGGTGAGAGGGTGATAACTTAAGGATTAAATTGATCGTTTATTAGTCTTCTTTTATAGTGACCGACACATAGAGATGTCAAAAATGAGCCGGCTCATTAGCCCACATTTTTGGGCCGGCCCAGGCCTAAAGAACTAGCCCAAAAATATACTCGGGCTTTTTTGGCCCAATACAACAATTGGGTCGGGTCGGGTCGGGCTGGCCCATCGGTCTTTGAGTCGGCCCATTATTACCATTGAATTTGATTTTTGTTAAAAAAAATAGTATATTTTTTAAAAAAGTTATCAACTATTTAAAAATTTATTAATAAAAAATATTTAAATAAATAAACTTAATAAAAATGAATGAATTTAGCTTAAAGTTTTAAAATTTTAAAGTTTATAAATTATTAATGTGATTTAATTGAATGAATAATCTAGAATTTCATTAATATTCAATGTTAATGTCAAAATTATTTGCACTTTTATGTCCATCCAATCATATTTTAACAAAAAAATATTGGTGAGTGACTAATATATAAAAAATACATAAATAAGAGTGAATAAATTTTAAAAATAAAAAATAAACGGGTCAGGTCAGGCTGAACCATGGCCCACACAGGTTGGGCCGGGGCTCTAGAATCTGCGGCCCAATTACAATTGGGTTGGGCCGGACCAGCCCATTTGACACCGCTACCGACACATTTACTCATTGTTACTATAATATAAAGTATATAATATATATAATATATGTTCACAAGTTCTAATTCAATTGACAAAAAAAATACAACAACTGCTATGTTGGATGTCTAATCGAGATTTGAACCCGGACATTTTCACTTATATATGTGAGTTTATAAAGAATTTGTCATTTCATCTATTAAAAAAAATTATATATAACATATTGACTTGATGGTGTTGCACGTGAATTAATTAAATAATATAATTTTTTTTAGGCAAAAATGAAAATATATTAAATAAAAAGAAAAAGATACACTGACTAAGGGGACATTAAACCTTACCCCAGGTACAACCACAACGGGAATATATCGTAAAAATCGACCAAGTGGACCAACCCTAAGCTATCTTAACAAAAAATCACTCAACACAGGCGCAACCCAGCAAGCCTGCGTACAGGCGCGAAACCAAGTTACAAAAAATATGAGGAGTGACCATATGTAAAGAACATTTATAGTTTCAAACAAGCGAATGGATTGACCGCCAACATGGTATCAAAATCCAAATGCCAACAACTCTCTGAAAACAACAACAAGCATATGAGCTCTTTCAAGTGTTAACATTCTGAAAACAGTCACAAGGACTGAAACGGATAAAAAAAATAGTACTCGAGTGAAGGAAGACACGAAGGATTTAAACCTGCAGATCTCAACAAATTTGGAACATCAGAGAATCGAAGAGTTCATACTACCAAACACTACAAGTTTCAAACACACGTAAGAACCCAAATCGTGGGATGAGTCCAATACGTTAGTAACCACAGACCCTTTCGGGTTAAAAGATTCACTAAATAAGCCACTTCGAAATGAGATCAAAAGTCTGAAGCCACCACAGTCACTGATAGTACAGAACAATACAAACAATAAGACACAAAAACAAACATATAAACAAACCGCTTAACCATCTTCACCAGCATGAACAGGCGCAACAACCAAATTGCAAAAGAAGTCTGACAGCAGCAAATCAACACCCACAATCACAACCCACTGAAAACATTGAAACGCGGCATTGGAGAGTTTCGCATCCGTGCACAGTAACCAGACGACAGCGGCGAGCAAAAAACAAACAAACTCAAACCTCCCGGAGAAAACCTAAGAATCCAGCAAGGAACACTCACAATCCACTAGCAGCCAGAAACACCGGCGAGACGGTGGCGGAGGAAGTGATACAATGGAGAAAAATGATATAATTTATAAAAAATAAAAAATAACATAAACAAACTAAATGTCCTTTTGCCATTTAGTTCCATGACAAGTTTAAAGGGTGTAAGAATACTCTGGAGTCTGAAAGTTAATGATCCTAATCATGGCGGGGTTAACAAAAGATAATAATTAAAACTATACATTATTTTTGAATTTTGTTTACACAAGTCAATCAATCCTTTTTATATACAAATTTAAAGTAACATTCATTATAGAATTTTGTGAAAGGGAGAGGACTTCTCTTAGTTTTTTTTAAGAAAAAACTACTTTGGATGTTGTTTTAAAAAAAATAATTAAGTAGCATAGTGTCTAGAAATCCATAGCTAAAGGGGGATAAATGGAAAATGTAGAATCGAACCATCAACTTTTATATACCACAATTTATTCTTACGAAATGAGATAAGCTCACAGAGACAAAATATTTTTTTCTATTATACTCTTAAATATTATTGATGTCTTCTTATTTTCAACTTGTCTGATAAATATAATAGATTAAATCATTTTTTTATGGAAGTAATTACATTTATTAACCCATGTGTAAAAATCTCAAACAAATTATATTTAGGATAAATAGAGTATATGTTAAACTCTTTTTTTCCATTCACTTCCTTAAAATCTCTCATCTCCTTCGGATGAACGAAACAAAGAACCTTAATATTAATAGATTTTGCTTTTTGCAAAAAAAAATATAGATTTTGCTTTTCGCAAAAAAAAATATAGATTTTGCTTTTCATAAGCAACACCTAACCCTCTCGTGTCTGCTTAATTCTTTGGTCATGCTAATGTCAGTAACAACAATAATGCATTTTTATGCTAGTTAACATCAAACCGAAAAGTTTAAGATTGTTTCATTTTAATGTTAATCCATCCGTTTTGAGCCTTATTGAAATCTTTTTTCTGGCTTGGAATTTTGTCATAAAGGAAAATCATAATGCTGGCATTAGTTTTGATTGAAACAGATATAAAGTGGGAGTGATTGTTAAATGTTTATAATATCCACTGTATCTAATTTGGGGATATGACGACAATTTTAAAGACTTTGACATCACGCCTAGCATGTGTGTGTCTTTTGCAAATAATTTATTCCAATCACTCCTTAAATATAAAATTATAAAATTCGTAGCTTAATTTTAGACCATACTTTCGCCTTTTTTTGTTTTTTTATTCGATTTAATTTTTATGTTATAAAGTGTCAACAAAGTGATCTTTTTTATCAAAAACTCATCAAACTCATAAACAAACTCAAATATTCATCATACAAACCAATAAACTCAGGTTTCATTGAAAAAATCTCATTAAAAATGTGAAGATATTGTCATTTTATAACATAAAGCACTAAGTCAGAATAAAAAAAAAGAACAAAAATATTACCTAAAATTAAGTGGTGTAATTTTGCCCTCAAATTTATTACCCCACTCAATTTTGAAGATTTTTTTAATTTGCACATCGTCACTGATAACTTTGCAATGAAATAACATGAAAATGGATGGCAAAGGCTAGGGTGCATGACCTTCATGGGTCTCCTAATGGTGCATGACTTGATTTTTATTTATTTTTTTGTTGCAAAAACGATATGATCCATTGGATATAAGTTGAATACTTTCAATGGTTGAGATTAGTAGGTTAAGTGGCCCACTATGATTGTATTCTTTTTAACATATATATTGATTTAATAAATGCAATTGATTTTGGATTCAATTTTCAAAAACGGTGTTTTGGCCATTGTTGAAATTTTTCTCCAGTTCCTACTTCTTTCTTACTCTATTAAGGTCGTATTCAACTGTCATTGATTATATTTGATACCATTTATGACCTAGACTTGTTTCAGTCGTCGCACAAAGCGTATCCTTTTTTTTTTTTGTCAAGAGTGCACATCTTTTCTAACGAGGTATCGTAACAATATTGTTACAATTACAAAAATAATAAAAAATAATCCTTACAAAAACAATCTTAAAAACAAAATTAGTAAAAACTAAGTAAAATCATTTATAAAAAAAAATATAAAAAACCCACTCAAGAGGTTTTGGGTTCACTGCGTGTGTGTTTGGTTCGGCGGCAGCGAGAATTTATTTTGATAGAATTGAGTTTGAGAGAATTGATTATGGATAAAAGTGAGTTAGATGCGAATTGATTTATGTTTGAATATACTTTACTAAAAGTGATTTTTATGAGTTGATGTTGTTTGGATAATTTGAATCAAAATTGATTTTGAATTTATAATGATCAAATTATCCTCTTAATTGTATTTACAACTAAATGGATTTTTATTGGTTCACAAATTAATTTTAAAATAATATTAGTAATTTACAAGAGTTTTTTTTTTTGAGAAAATTTATAAAGTTTTTTTAATATATTTTTTATCAATTGAATTTTTTTTATATTCATTTTAAAGTATTATTAATTAAAAAAATTAAAAAACAAATAAGAATTCTCTAGAACCTCTCTTTATTATTTAATGAAAAAAATGTACGGTAGCAAGAAACAAAGATCCATTTCATGAACTCCCTTCAACCGTCAGTGTCTCTTGTTTGCAAGAATTAATCTCTCTCATCTCAAGTTTATTCTTTTGTAATATTGATTCTCAATTTGTTCAATTCCATGACGATATCATCCTTTCTTCCCTTTAATTCTATTTTTAGTCTGTCAAATTTAATAATTTTTCATGTGTTCTCCACTGAAGCTTTTATGAAGATTGCACAGTTTACTCACTCTTCCTATCCTACTTTCGTTTTTCTCCAATACTGCAAAAATAAGGGGGAAAAACGCATACATCTTCAGACATCAATTCATTTTCATTATTTTAAGTTTAATCTGCAAATCTGAGAAATTAACATAGATCTATAATTAGAGGGAGAAGAAGTGATGTTAATGAAAGAACCAATTCCCATGTTCATAATATAAAAAGTAAAAACAAACGAGTGATTCTGTTTTTGGGTATTCAATGGGAAAAGTATATGTTGTGTTCAAACACGCTTCTGTCAACCGAAATATCGAACAAAAGCTTCAGATCCAAGAAAAATAGATTCAATGAGTTTAGATTCAACACGGTTGCAACTATGAACACAAAAAAGGTTTTTTTTAACAGATCTAGAGTGGAAAGCCTGGATCTCAAAAACATGATGTGGGTCTTTTAGTTAATATGAAAAGTCCACATTGACCCTCTAATTCTGGAAAAAAGAGATATGTACAACAATAATTTATATAATTACTAAAATAAGTTGAGAAATAATACATAAGTCTAAGTAACATCCTTTAACGATCAAGATCTCCGTGTTATTTAATAAATTTACACACTACAAGAAAAAAACTCTTAAATTGAGTGGGGTGGAAAAATCTAAGTATTGTGAGATAGAATAAATTGAGTTTTAGATTCCCTGTCTCACAATACTTAGACCTTGAGGGAAAAAAAGCCTAAAGCCTAAAGCTCAAACTATAAATGCATTTAAGCCATAATAAAAATGTATGTCATCATGTCATAAGTATTGTGACATGCATTTTGCTAACTTACTTTATCGATCACAATAAAAATGTATGTCATCATGTCATAAGAAAATAAACAAACTATATAGATTTTGAGGGAAAAAAAGCCTAAAGCTTATGAAACGATTAAAATCTCAAATTGAATTAAATAGGAGATGAGAAGTGTATGCAAGTCTTTTATTTTTTAGTTTAAATATGAATACTATGTACAGGCCATTGAAGAGAGGTATAATAGAGTTGACCATATTCAGCCAAGAAGAAGAAGCAAGGTGGAAATTGAGTATTGTGACGGTGCAACACACACCACCCAGTTTCGGATCCCAATCTCTTGCTCAACACGCCTCACCTTACATATTAGTCAATTCTAGACTTTTACTTTCACACTCACAAAATAATTGACTCATGTCAGTGTTTCTCAAATTCTAAATTTGGTAAACATGATTACATACTTAAGAACAAATTCATTATCCCTATGCCCTATTTGAAAATGTGTAATTTTGACCTAACTTACTTTGATTATATTTTTCTACTAATATACAAAGATAAATAATATCATATAACATGTCGTTGGATTTGTCTCGATGAGTATTTTCAAAATATCAAATTTTCATAATTTTTTTTAATATATTATTCAAGATATTTAAGCTCAAAATTATGCATTGACATGCTTAATTAAGAGACGGAGGGAGTATATATATAATTCGTGATGAAAATATAGATGAAAACATGGCTTCAATTCATTCATTTTTGTTAAAAAGATTAATTAATTCAATCTATATATCAATATATTGTATTATTTTTACAGGACGGTACAATTTTTTAATTCAACTTTTGTTCCAAATTAATTATATGTTAAAAAATCGTTAGTTGAAGTGTGATAGCGTGGCATCACTTATCGTTAGAAACGTAAATAATTTTCAAATACTATTGATCAACTGTAAACCACTCATCAATTGAAGAACTTGCTTTCTATATTAAGACAACAGTTACCATCCAAATTTCAAGCATTAAATTAATTTGAAATCACATATTCACCAAATTAATTTTAAACAATCATTATATATAACGAATTAGGACATTGGAAAAATAATACTTATATGATCTAGACACGCTCGCAAAAAAATACATATTTTTAATTACTTGAAAGAGATTAATCTTTAAATAGACGTTACCTCGTATGTATTTGTAGTTGCACGCGAATGATGTCCTTTAATTTAGCAAGGTTAATTGTTTTTTTAGTGTGTCAAAACTCAAAATCTTATAACACATAAGAGTTTGCTATACTTCCTTAACCAATGTGTACTAGTGTACTTTATTCTGAATTTTGACCTTGTCAACAATTCCCTAGCTGGCATGGGATGGGATGTCAAGAAATGGAATTTAATAGGACACTTTCCATGCGGTTTCTCTTCCTCATATAATATAGTGTATATTTGTATAATTGTCGATATTAACCAAACCTCACATAGTCACAGCACAGATCCTTCAAAACTAAATCTAACTTCTCTTTCTTCCTAATATTGTTCTCTCTATCTAATCCCAGCTACAAACCTTTATAACTTCCTCAGGCAGTAATGGTAAAGCCACAGAAAAAGCAGAACCTCCACCTCGCAGCAGCTCTGCTGATTCTATTATCATTAATATCATCTTCATCATCTGCTAGACCCTTGAATGATTTCATCCAGCTTGCAGAAGCCTCAAGCATCGCACTTCCAAGTGAGAGGGCAATGCCGGAGGAGAAGGAAGGACACATATCAGTAGTACTGGGAAGAGGCGGTGCAAAATCATATGGGCCATTGATCCTGAACATGCTTCCTAAGGGGAAAGTTCCTTCATCTGGACCAAGCAAAGGGACCAACAACCTCAACAACTAGCTACAATTGATGAATACTTATACAATTATAGAATGATACATTACATTCGTCAAGCAACTCAATCATTGCTCTCTCGTTGCTTATGTCACTCAATATTTTTATTTTTTATTTTTTGTCGATGTTTCTTCTTCTTCTTCTTGATTATTTCTATGTTTTTGTAAATATTATATAGGTCATACTATTAGTGTCTTACGGACATCAAAAACCTTATATATACCAGTAAAAAATAAGTTTCTAAGAAAATTCCATGTTATTTTTTATTAATTTTCTTTTATCAAATGAATGGTCTAGAATTAAAGTTGAATATAAAATTCAACTCAAAATTTTCATAGGGAGTATCCCACGTTAAAACCTATTTGAAGAGGTGGCATTTAGGATGGGAAAGCAAAGTTTTTTCTATTGATGGGAAAGTGAGTTTTCAGCCATTGATATATTGATTATTTCATTATGCGGTTGAGATTAAAGAAGGGCTACTTGCAACTAAATTGTTGTATTTAAAAAAAAGGGCTCCACTTATATTTTAATTGAATCAGAACCGTTAAATATAGAAAGTCTGTAACAGATTACATTGCAACTTCTACACTAAATTTTTTAACTTTATTTGATCATAAATTACATAAGTTATCTCCTTATCTAGTTTAGAACTCCAAATCTTTCTCTAGTTTAAGTTATTTAAGTTACTATCATTATTTAAGAGTTGTGCAGTGTTGTGATTAATTCACACCGCGACAACCGCAATTTGTATCGCAACACCCGTAACGGCCGAAATCGCAAAATTCTATACGTAACCGGGACCGTTTTTTAAAACCTTGGGCGGCACCAAACGACTAAAAACTGAAGAAAAAAATACAACAAAGAAGTGGCCAACTGCACAGCAAAACAACAACCAGTCCAAAACAACTGTCACTTATAAAGAAACACCGAGAGGAAAACGAGCCAAAAGAGAAGCCAACCGCTGGAAAACAGCCGCAACCAGCCTCTACAGCGTCACCGCAACAAGCATTTCTTTGGACACCAACTTTACTCATAAAACAATCAAGCCGATAAGTTCAATCTACCCAAACACCACCTCCACGACAAAACCTTAATTGATTCAAGTAGTTCCTCTAGCTTAATGACATCATTGTTGAAAATTTTGTAGTTACTGGTTTCCAAATACTCCAAATCGCAGTGTGCCAAATAAGGCAAACACCTTTATGGATCTTTTTGTTAAAGAATGCACATTCCAACGTTCTCAAATGATAACCAGATTCAGAGGGATTATAAAGTTAAAGTCCAACCACACCATAAGCTTTAACCAAATCAATCTCGCCCCATCGCAATGGATGAAAAGATGTGTAGAGTCTTTAGTCGAATTAGTGCACATAACACAGTTATGTGAGCTACCCGACGGAAGAGAATTCCTAATTGCAAGATTAACCTTTGTTGGAACTCTATCATGAAGAAGTTTTCAAGCAAAGACGACCATTTTAGACGGAGTCGGACTCTTCCATAGTTACGCAAACACCCTCCTCTCATAATCCTCGAGAGTCTCTTCCCACACCATCAATGTTTCCAATTTAGAATGTAGAAGAAAGTATAAAACCATGGGTACTGTTAACCAGTGCTCCCGGGCACTGGTTAAGGAGTTAAATGTAGTAAGTATTACATTAAAACTTGTGTTGTCAACTCTTCAAAAGCATAAAAAGTGTTACTTTCATTTTAAAATTTTCTTTTTTTAGTTTCCTTAACCAATTTTTTTAGAGTACGCAATTTTTTTATAATAATATGCGTTTATGGTTATATGATACCAACTTTTGGTACCTTAAGTTTGTAAAAGTGTATGAAAAGAAGAAAATACAAAAGAATAAATGAAGGCAAAAAGAGATCAGAGAAATAATTAATGTTATGTTGATTATCTTATTTAAAAGTGGTAATTGATGTAATTTATAATTTTTCCATAAAATAATAAGGGAGATGCTAATAAGTGTTCTAAGAACATTTGTTAAGAAGTCTATAGAAGAATTTTTGTTTTGGAAATGATACATTCAATGCATTGAAACTCTAAAAAGTAACTTTTTTCACTTAAAATATACCAATTATTTTCAATTTTGTATTGCCACTTGTTAGCAAGACTGAAATAATTAAAACATTGTAAACTTTTATGCAATCATTAAAAAAAACTGTTAAATGAAAGATAAGAAATATACTACATAGATGTAATAGAAGTTAAAATTTACATTATTTTGTTTTGGTATATAGACAGAGTGACGAGTAATACCACATGAAATTCATAAACACAACGTCAACTTGAAGACCCTGGGACACCACAATATTCAACCTAAAAGTATCAGCATTTGTCAATTGAGTTAGAACTTATGGATGAAAATACTTTGTATTTCTAACACATACATCATACATTCTCCCATGATATGCATGAATCAAATAGTCATATTTAATAAATAAATAAAGGTATATTAAGGCCAAAACAAAAAACAATACTTAAATTCTAAAAGGATATGTCGAATGTTGATCTAATTGTTCTTTTTTCTCAATTGAAAGTGTTGCACATATCTTTGTCAAATGTGTTGACGCCAACTTTTGAAATTCTCGTGTTTATCAAAGCTACATATTGTTATTCAAATGTTTTAACTGCTTATCGAATTCACTTAAATGTCAGTGACTTACATTAGAAAAAAAGTTTTTCAATGTTTTTTTTTTTGGATAAAAAAGTTTTTCAAAGTTAAACTTATTAAAAAACTACTTGTCAACGTTAATTTCAAAAGAAAAAAAAAAGATTGAATGGTCTAATCATTTTATGCATTGAGAAATATATGATAGAACGTATAGATGTAGACATAATTATTTGTTACTTTCATTTGACAGGGAAAAATGCATAAATCCATGACACCTCACTTTTCTCTATAATTAAAGAGTAAATTACACTCACCTCCCCTCAAAGATGCTTGAATTACACTCCCCTCCCCTCTTATGTTAAAATATACATTCCCCTCCCCTCTTATTCAAAACATATTAGAAAACTTTTCACTTCTCTCCCCTAAGAGAAGCTTGAATTACATTCCCCTCCCCTCTTATGTTAAAATCTACACTTTACTCTCTCAATAACTTTTTTTTTTAATTTCTAATAATCTAGCAAAAAAAATAATAATCTAACACATTTCAAAAAAAATAGTATTACATGTCTATTTTAATATAATAAAAAATTGAATACATATTTTTCATTCACAATTTCATTTACATGTAGTTTTAAACAACCCAAAATAAAATTAAAATACGTGAAAAATTACCAAAGACAATAAAACATGATTATTTAAAAGTTAAGTTTATACTCTAAATTATAAAATCAATAGCAAAATATTTAAATTTAATTATCATTGACATTTAAATGATAAAGAAATGAATTATTTTTTCTTAAATGGTGGTTCAAAATTAATATATATCATAAAAATATTTATTTATGTTAAAATAAATTAAAGTGTAGTGTATATTTAATTATTAAGGGAGGGAGTTGTAATTCAAGCATCTATTAAAGGAGGGGAGTATAAATTTTATTTTTAAAGGGAAGAGAGTGTATATTTTAACATAAGAGAGAAGAAGAGTGTAATTCACCAATCTTTAAGGGAAGGAATTGTAATTTACTTATAATTAAAATGTGTGAGCCACATTCACAAGAAAAAAATACAGTCGTTTGACACTAAATCTCAATCCTCTGCTTTTTAATCCAAAGATCATAATTAATCACATATATCTTAAGGATCCTTTCTCTCATCAAAATCCATTTAATTATGGCGCATAAATTTAGGCGTTGACACGTTATACAGACGACAAAATGATCGTAGAATCGGAGAATATTACAGGAGAGATTTTTATCCGCAAGCATATCGTCATCATCAATTAACACGTGTTCTATAGTCATTTTCTAAACTACTACCAAAGCTTTTTTGTATTAAAAACGAATTTATAAATAAAAATGAATTCATAAATAAATAAATCACGATTCACCTCAACAACTAAATACAATAATTCCTAAAAATAAAATACAATACATAATATATATACGGTGGTTTGAATCTGAACAAAAAATAAAATACGAAACTAAGTTTGTTAAAAAAATACTACATAGAAATAATGAAGGAACCTAACATTAACATGAATATACTTATGTGGCAATCGGCAAGGCATTGAGAAACAAGTTTGAATACTTGTTGTCTTCCATTCTAGACAGTTCCTAAGATTCGATTATGTTTTGGATTTATATCCTGTGACCGTGTTGCATTACACTTTTCATTTTACATCGCTTTGAAACTGTTTTGTTACTAATGGGGTTCCAGAAACACAACAAGAGTGTTTTGGTTCACTTGTTCATTCTTTTCATCTATGTTTCCTCTTCTGTTTTTGTGTCAGCAAGAGTTGTACAACCTCTCTTGCAAAATTACGGAAAACCCATTTTCAGATCAAATTTTCACTCTATTTATGATACTTCAAACTATGGAGTTTTTCAGCTTAGTAATGGTTTGGCTCTTACACCTCAGATGGGGTTTGTTTCTATCTCTTTTGTTTTCAATTGATCAAATAAATTTATGGTTCATTCAATTCAGTTCATCCAGAATTCAATTTTATTTTATTTTATTTTTCATAGTCACGTGTTTGCGATGATGTTTTCTTAAATAGAAAAGTTAGGAATATGATTTATGTGATGTGATGATTTGGTGTTGTGTAGATGGAACAGCTGGAACTTCTTTGCATGCAATATCAATGAAACGGTTATTAAGGAAACAGGTTTTCTTTTCTTTAACTTATTTAAGCTTATTAGTAACATAACCACTTTTGAGAAGTCTTATGGACGCCATAATATGTCCTCAACTTATTTCAATAACTTCTCCATAATAGCTTATAAAACAATTTATAGCTTATATGAAATAGTTTGACTTAATTTTACTTTTTGTCATAGAAATAACTTGTACTTAAGCACTTATGTAGTAAGAACCTATGCCATAAGTGCTTAATTAGGCTGTTTATCCAAAAAGTGTCTTAGTGCCTACACGGATTGTCATGATGATTAACGGCGAAGATTTCCTTTTGACTTGATAGAGAAATTTTTCATTATCATTCATTAAGATTTTTAAATGCAAAATAAAATCTTGATGAAGGATAATGAAAAATTTCTTTATGAAGTCAAAAGGAAATCTTCGCCGTTAAGAGTGATGTATATGTTTGCCAATACAATCAGTAATTAAGTTTTTTTTTTCTTTTCTTCTTCTATGTAATTGATATCTACTGTACTGATATCTATTATATCCTTGCAGCTGATGCACTGGTATCAACAGGGTTGGCCAAGTTGGGTTATGTGTACGTCAATATAGGTACTAATCTCCTATGTCCAATATTAAAATTGTAACAGCAGGTCACCTATTCTATATATATATTTGATGTTGCAATTTACAATGTGCAGACGATTGCTGGTCTTCTGTGACAAGAAATTTAAAGGTCAGCTAAACTCTGTTCCTTTTGATATCACTGGATATACTTTAGGCTATTATATTCTCTTGTCGGATTTTAATGTTGTCTATCTTGACTTTCAATTGGATGAGGAAAACTTTTTCAATTGTCATATGTTATGTTTTGGCTAAGTGGTATTGCAGAAAATAGATATAAATAGCAAGTCCTTGGATATATTTAAGAAATAAAATGTTATGCGTGTCAATTTGAATACTTACTTTATGCGTCCGATGTGCTGGTGTGTTTTTTGTCTTTATTGTTTAATCTAGTGTGAAAGAGCGAATCTTATATTTGATTAGTTGATTACATGCACTATTCATTTTCTACGTGAATAAGTTGTTTTATTGCAAAGCTTAAAAGTCAATTATTCAAACATTCTCTCAGTAAATATATGTTGTTCCTTACTATATTTGATTTGGAAGTGTAGGGTGACCTGGTCCCTGATCGTAAGACATTTCCATCAGGAATCAAAGCACTTGCCGATTATGTGCATGGGAAGGGACTCAAGCTTGGCATATATTCCGATGCTGGGTAGAATACTTTTCACAAAATTATACATGGCAGATTTTTGACTCATTATTTATCCCATGTTCATTGTGACTAACTTTTTCACTTCCTACTGTTATTAGGGCTTTTACATGTCAAGTCCGACCAGGATCAATTTTCCACGAAAATGGGGATGCAGATTTATTTGCCTCTTGGGTTAGATTCTAATATCTCATTGAAAGATACTCTTTATGTGTCCCGGACTTTGTGGAGGTCCTAAGAATAGAAGTGTTGTTCATTCACTTTTATTCTATAAGTGCATTGCACGGGTTACTCAAAAGGAAACAGTAAAATGATACCTAAACTTAGTCTTGTTGCATGATAAATTTAACTAAAAATTATAATCAGCACTCTTCTTGGTATGTAGATGGATATTTTTATACTGTAATTAGCAGATTCATCTTAGTGACTTATCTTGAGGCGCTTTTCTGAACCGCTGCTTCATAAATAACTAATCATCTGAGTCACATTTTTTACAAATTAAAATAGTTTGTGGTTATATTTTTCTGTGGTTTATCAGTGATTTTCACCTCCTATTCTATAATTTTACCAGGGCGTAGATTATTTGAAGTATGACAATTGTTACAATCTGGGCATCCCTCCAAAAAAACGGTTTTTTCTCATCTCTGTCTCAGTTTTTGCAAAAGCAACAATACCTAGTACATATAAATTGAATCAATGTGGTTGCATGTATTCCAGATATCCACCTATGCGCGATGCCCTCAATGAAACTGGTCATAAAATTTTCTATTCAATCTGTGAATGGTAATAAGGTGTGTCTGTTTTTTGTTATGAGTTTACTTACGGATAACATGACATACATTATCCCATTATACTGTTGTTTTTGCAGGGGTGTTGACGATCCTGCTTTATGGGCAGGCACAGTTGGTAATAGTTGGCGCACAACCGATGACATCAATGATACATGGGCAAGGTTAAAATCCTAGACTTTGACTTTTAGCTGGTTCATTCAACATTTTATTAGGGATGGCTATAGTTTAATTATATCAATACAGACTTTTAACAAATTATCAATATCTCTCCTGTCCAAATTTTGTTTATAATGCAGTCTAACTTTGAAAATGATGTTTTTTTGTGTGTTTAGCATGACAACTATTGCCGATCTTAATGACCGATGGGCTGCATATGCCGGTCCTGGAGGATGGAATGGTACACCTATCTTTTTGAAATTTAATTAAAAAAATAGAGCTAACTAGAAACAGTCTTACTTATTCCTCATGTTACGGTTCTTCGACAGACCCCGATATGTTGGAAGTTGGCAATGGTGGCATGACTTACCAGGAATACCGTGCTCACTTCAGCATATGGGCTTTAGCAAAGGTGTTTTTTTCGTTCATAATACCAATACTATGGCTGAATTTTTTCATGTTAAAAATCGTGAACTTGTGTGTGCAGGCTCCTCTTTTGATTGGTTGCGATGTAAGAAATATGACCGCCGAAACATTTGAAATTTTAAGCAATAAAGAAGTCATTGCTATAAATCAAGGTCACACCACTTTTTTTTTTTTTAAATATAAATTGATGCTTAAGGCTTTTTGTTATTCTTGTATATATTGTTGCCTAGTGTATAATTTTTTTTTCATTTATCTTATTAAAAAAGGTTAGACGAGTAAGGTTTCTGATTGTATGTCTCTCTGTAGACTCGCTTGGAGTCCAAGGAAGGAAAGTTCAAGTTGCTGGAATAGATGGTTGTAGTCAGGTAATCTATTAAGTATCACTTCATAGTGCATCTTCGTGATAAATTTTAAGTCTTTTGGTTTATAATACCATCTCATTTGACTTCTCCATAAATATCTAGAAGTCTGAAATTATTTTCCACAACTGACCATAAACTTATTTTAATTGAAAATATCCGAGTATAGAAGTTAGAAGCTAGTCCAAACTGGATCTTTGCCCAGCTTAAAGTTATGGTACTATGAGCTTGAAGTATGTTGACCTTTGTTTTACATATTTATTTACAGGTCTGGGCAGGTCCTTTATCAGGAAATCGTTTGGCTGTTGCTCTTTGGAATCGATGCTCAAAAGTTGCGACTATAACAGCATCATGGGAAGCACTTGGGCTTGAATCTGGAATTCATGTTTCTGTAAGGGATTTGTGGCAGGTAATTTTGATTAGCCACACGAAACTGCTCTAAGCAACCTTTCTATTTGTTCTTAGTAGGCTAAATGGTTTACACCTATTTTCTAAACTTATTTTCTACCGTCTAATTACTTTTAGTATTTAAGGACCTGTCTCAAAAGTATTTGTCCCTTCACTATCTTGCAGCACAAGGTAATAAATGGCGATGCAGTGTCATCATTCAGTGCTAGAGTTGATTCTCACGCTTGTGAACTGTACATTTTCACTCCATCTACAGCATCTTACTCTGCACAGTAGATCTACTTCACCCACCTATGGGTTTTGGTCGATCTGTTAATCCAAAATGAGCATGGCAGGATGTTCATCAACTCAATGAATCTACGCTTGTTTATTGTCTATTCTTAATTTTGTTTTCCAAATCTTTTGTTGTTACTAGACATTAAGTCTTCCATCACAGATAAATTGTGTACTGTATATATGATGGTGTGTCTACTCATGAATCATGATCACATGATTTATGTCCAAAATGTGGCCCCGGATGGATTTATGATGTTTTTAAAACGTATGGTGTGAAGATTATGGTAAAAATAAAGGAGAACATGATAATTTAGAGTTTTTTAGCATGACTTTTTTTTAGTTTCTCTTCTTAAAAGGTATTGATATAAATTTAATTCATATACTCTGAGTGTAATTTTGTTTTGGTACATCGTCAATTAATCATAACCGTCGGATAATTTAAAACATTTGACTTTAATCGGAACTACTTTTAAAGTCGCATATTTAATTCCCCTAAAAAAAAGTTGCATATATATCTTTACGATATAATTTTTTTTAGGGTTAATTGTTGAAATAGATACTATAATGAAATATATACTATAATATACTTGAAGTCTGAAAAGTAACAATATAAACTTAAAAACACATATGTAGACATGATTAGAACATCATAAGAACTTTTATCATGAAATTACGGGTCAAATTTTGTTCTCTAATTATGTAGACATGATTAGAACATCATAAGAACCTTTGTCATGAAATTTTAGAGTTTTTATGCGAGTGAAGAATTAATTATGAATTGTTTAAGAAATTCATATTTAAGAGAAATAAAAACTCATAATTATTCCGTCCCAAGTCATAAAAATATAAATTTTTGTGCAAAACCGCATTTTTTTGTGCAAAACCGTAATTTCATAAAAGAATTCAACTAGTGGGTCACTTGTTCGGACTATGCGTATATTATAGTGTCAAAAATAAGAAAATTGCAAATTACAAGATTAGAATATGTGTTTTTTATTTTACAAAGTCATTTTTTAGACATCATATTTATTATTGGGTCAATTTGAACAATTAACTAAAAAATACAATTAAAATTAAACTCGTTAGTAATTAGATTCACTTTCCTTAAAAAAAAGTAATTAAATTCACTATTAATTTTAAAAATTGCGCGTAATGACTTTGAGAACAACGTGAGTCTTAGTATAGCCTTGCCTGAAACAAAGTTTATAGATGTATTTTTATACTGTATTGAATCTAATTACTTTTGTTTTTGAAGGATAGTGAATCTAATTGCCAAAGAGTTTAATTTTAATTGTAATTTTTCTATATTAGTAAACTCGTGCGAGAAATACGAGACTTCCAATTAGTCTCACTTTTCATAGAGGATGTGGATTAGACGTTGTCACAAATGAGATTTCCTAAAAAAAAAACAGCAGTGAGATGAACATTGATTGACAATTGTTCGATTGATAAGTCTAGATTAAACCCAAGTCGTTATTAAGTTGACGACTCTTTCATCTAACAAACCACCAACGACAAAGTTATGCCTTGGGCTAATAATTTTTTCAACATCATTCTATATCGATGTTGCAACTACAACAATGTTACATTAACCGAGCCTTGCTCGATTTGTCCTATCTATCTATTAATTAAGAGACAGTTGAACGAATGTAAAGAAGAGAGTGAAGTTATCTTATGACAAGCTATTTACGTGCATATGCCTTTATAATAGCAACCTGTGCCCGAAATGAAATATTAAAGATGAGATTTGCTAGAACACACCGTATCAATTTTATCAATTTATAAAAGTTAAAATGAAGATAAAACAATTTGGTAGACACACCACTAGTTTTTATGTGGGAGTGTTTTACCAAATTATAATTAAAAAGTTGATAAATACACATTGAGGTGTATGTTTCTATAACATACATTTTAAAAAATAAGTGGGTGTATGTTAGCAACTCCTATATGCGTACACCCACTTATTTTTTTATGAGTATTTTACCAAGTGATAACTAAAAAGTGGTTAAATAGATCATAACGTGTAGCTCGCTAAAACATTCGACTTTATGATATGGAATGCATGAGACAGTCTTCAATACCGTGGTGGCATATTAAATATTTAGGTTTGACATCTTTTGAAATTCAGCTACAAAGTTTGAGTAAATAGGCAATTACCCCCAAAATTGTAAGTTTCTTCAATTACCTATTACCCCCTCGAAATTGCATAACGTTAGTCAATTTGCCCCCTCTGTCAATTTCCTCTGTTAGTCAACATGACATGACATTTGACTGTCTACATGGCACAACCACGTGTTTGACGAGTCATGCCACGTCACAGGGGGTAAAAAAAAATTCCCAATTTTTTTTATGGTCATGTGCAAATACCCTCTTGAAATTTTTAAGGATTAATTATGTTTTTAGTTCTTACATTTTGCGTCCATTTGAAGAATAATCCTTACATTTTAATAAATGTTTTTAAAGTCACGCGAAATGTAAGGACTATTCTTCAAAGTCACGCAAAATATAAGGACCAAAAACATATTTAATCCTAAAATAATTGGGACCCACTAACTACCACGTCAACATTCCGTTAAAGAATTAACAGCAGAAACTAATTTTGATAACGGAGATAAAATGTGAGAATTTTAAAAATATTTAATGAAATGTAGGGACTATTCTTCAAATGGGCGCAAAATATAAGGATTAAAAACATATTTAACCCAATTTTTAATAATCAAGCAAATTAGTCCACGTGACAACAAAATATTCCTTTGCTCCCAATTTTTTTTATCTTTATCATCATCATTATTATCCAAGACCCTTGTTTTGAACCATGCACGAATCAAGCAAGCAATTTGAGGCAGAAAACCTTCATTACAGATGTTGTAAAGTTTCACGGTTGTCCTATATTAATTGTTTAAGAGAGGGACAAAATCTTTATGAGCCACTCTTGGACAGAACAATTCAATCAAACTAACAAGTTAACATACATATATACATTCCATCCATATATTGAAGTCAGAGGTAGCAAATAGATGTCTTGCGCATATTTGTGTTTCAATACCAATTTTAATGTGATGTTAAAAAAAAAAAACCAATTTTAATGTGTACATTGCACCACTATATGCAAGAGACCCTCCTCCAATTATAAAGGGTAGTAAATTTCCTTCATATGTAGAAGCAAGAAAGAATATGTTGGAAGACAGGGATGATGTTTTAGATCAGTTAGAGAAGAATTTGGCAATAGGAGAGTAAAATAAAAGTCTCTCAAATACCTCATTATATACTTGGTTAATTGTAACCAAACTCTGACTCAATTAAACAGTTGCTTGTTTCCGGCAACATGGTTCAAAATAAGGACCTTTGATGATGATAAAGATAAAAAAATTGAGAGCAAAAGATTTTTTTTTTATCACAGGGACCAATTTGCACATAATTGTTAAAAAAACATTTTCTTTTTGAAAAAAAAAATTGGAATATTTTTTCCCCAGGTGACATGACATGACACGTCAGACACATGGCAGTGTCACGTTGACACGCAAGTATGTTGACTAATTGATGAAATTGATGGAGGGGACAAATTGATTAAAGTTAAGCAATTTTAAGAGAATAATTGAAGTTTTGTTAATCTCAAGAGAGTAATTGACGAAACTTACATGCAAATTATCTATTTAGTCTACAAAGTTTAGGCTGACATGGGACAATATTTGCTGGGATGCTTCCGATATTGTGCAGTATCATATCATATGAGTTGGAAAAAAAATTTGTTTTCTCTGGTCAAGGTATGAGGAAGTGCATGGTGTAAAGGAAAGGGAGAAGGAGTTTCAACCAATCAATTTTTAAACAGCAATCAAAGCGAAAAAAACATCAAAAAACACCCAACCGAAGCTCCTCAGAAACAACATTAGGTTGAATTGTACATAGTAATTCCTGGGCCCTCTCTTCAGCCATAAAGCAAAGCTCAACAGCTGTTGGTTAAGCAAGGATTGTGGTAACACATTTTGTTGTATGGTACCCATTGCTGCCCATCTCAAAACTCAAGTATCCTGCAAACAAAACCAAGATTAAATAACACTACAAAACGACATAGAAAAAACCCAAAACAACCAAGAAAAAAAGAAGCAAAACGACATATTAATTTGGTAAAAAAACACTGACAATTAATGGGAGTATTGGGAAAGTTTTCGGCAGTTAATTGGAATAATTATTCAGCAAAAACGTTACACAGATACAGAGTATCAAAGATTTTTTTCTTTTTTTTCTTTCTGTTTTTAAGTAACCGGGTCGCGAACCCGACGCACGAACCCAGAATTGTGAGGAAGACGCACAGAATCGGCTGAGACGCTCGTTTCCACGCGTTTTCGAGGCGATTCCGGCCGCTCTACCAGATTACGATTCCGGCGAGTTGGATCGCGATTCTGTCTGCCTTGGCTGAAACCTTTTTTTGGTTTTTGAGGTAAATTCACTCTCTTTTATACGATTCGATGAACTTGTGTTGATCAGAGGCTAAATTCTTGTGATTGGACTTAATGGGTTTCATTTTCGACCTAAAAGTTTGTTTTTTTTTATTTTATTAAAAAAATAATTTAAAAAATTGTTGATTGCTGTTCAATGTAGCTTCTTATGTCATTCTCATTGTGTAAAAAAAAATTGATTTTTTGCTTGAAAAAACCAGTTTTTGTTTATTTGGTTTGGAGTCAGGGTTTCTGGTGTTATTCTCTTTTATGTTTGTGATATATGCTGTAATATCTGAAATTGAAACTTGTTAAAGTTGATTCTGCAACTTTGTTCCTGTGCCTATACCTGTTTTGTAGTTGGATCTATTCACTTACTGACAATTGATTAGTTTAAGCTACAACCCTTGTTAAATTCACTTTAGGGTTTATGAACTGCTTGATTTTTTAGATTTGTATGGCTAGCTATGAAGTTCTTCAATTGAATTGGTTTAGGGTTTCTGTTCAATATATGCCCTAATGATTTTGTAACTGTGATTGTCAAAGTCTTGAGCTGACTTGTACAATTGTACGAAATTATAAGGTATGAAAATTGAGTCAACTTGTTTACACAAACTCGTGTAGAATGGGTCAAACTAAGTGATCCAACGTGTTTGTTCCGGAAATAACCCATCCTTGATATGTACCCCTATCTCAGTTGCTCCACCTCACAACCTCACTCAAGTTGTGAACAAACACATTTTCCATTTTGTTTGGGTTTGTTTTTACTTATGTAGTACCGACCCTTCAGATTGAATTTGTGTCCGGTGTCCTACTTGTGTCGGTTCAGTGTTAAATGGTTACATTCAATTACTTACATTTTCCTAAATTATGTTCGGTGTCTACGTTCAGTGTCGATGTCAGTGCTTGGTATCCATTTCCATGTTAGTGCTTCACTACTCTTCAACATTTTGTAGCTAGCACACTCCACCGTTGTATTTGTAGTGTTATTTAACCTTGGTTTTATTATTTTGGTTTTGTTTGCAGGATATCTGAGTTTTGAGATTGGCAGCAATGGGTACTATACAACAAAATGTGCTACCATACTCCTTGCTTAACCAACAGCTGTTCTCAATGGACGAGGAGCTTTGGTTTATGGCTGAAGAGAGGGCCCAGGAAGTACTATGTACAATTCAACCAAATGTTGTTTCTGAGGTGAACAGAAAGCAGATTATCGATTTTGTTCAGAGGCTGATTGGAGGTTACTATGGGGGAGAGGTTTGAATATTTTGATTCAGTTTTCATACTTTTAACCTTCGATTGTTGTAGGAGTGGGTTATGTATTTGGTATTCTCTTCTTTTAATCAAAGTTGCTTTCTTTCCCATGGATTTGGTTGGGTGTTTTTTGATGTTTTTTGCTTTGATTGCAATTTAAAATTGATTGGTTGAAATTCCTTTTCCCTTTTTGCTTTCTATGTTTCCTTCCTTTACACCATGCACTTCCTCATACCTTGACCAGAAAACAAAACCTTTTTCCAACTCAAATAATATGATACTGCACAGTATTGGAAGCATGCCAGCAAATATTGTCCCATGCCGGCCTAAACTCTGTAGCTGAATTTCAAAAGATGTCAAACCTAAATCCCCCAACCACCTCCCTCCCCATACCTTGTAAAGGTGCAAATCTTAATAATGTTTACATAGTTTTTTGGCTTTCAGCACATACGGTTTTTAATTCTGTTTACTGATAATCAAGTTTGATTTGCTTCAATTGATAATATTGAGGTGAGTTTGACAATTATTTATTTACTCTGGTGAACATTTGTTGATTTGAAGAATTTGACAGTATTTTGAAAAAAGTACTTGCCTCCATTCCAAATTTATTGATGTTTTGTATCTTTAAATTTCGAAAGCTTTAAGGTGCCAAAAACAAATTGGTCTCATTATGTGTCTACCATTAAAGTGGTGTCCGTAAATAAACATTTTATCTTTTAAGGGTTAACTGCAGGTATTCGTTTTTGGATCAGTCCCACTAAAAACCTATCTTCCAGATGGAGATATTGACTTGACAGTTCTCAGTCATGAAAGCGTTGAGGATGATTTGGTACAAGCTGTATGCAATCTACTTGAAAGTGGAGAGGACCATGAGTACCAAGTAAAAGACATACAACAAATACGTGCACAGGTTTATAAACAACATTTCTATTTAAGCTGCTATAGTTATTGAATTCTGATTTCTTAGAATCTTCATTTATCTAAACTCTGAAATTGCATTTATGATTTTTCATTTGCTGTTATTTGGATTGTAAGTTCTATATCTGTTGAGTTTAAATGGAAAATTAGTAGAAATAATTAAAAGAAATGACAACTATATAACGCTATATATATTATTTTTGAAATGTTACATTTACATCCTATGTGAAAGTGAAGTGTTTCCACTGCAGTTATCGCTCGACTTTTTATATTCACTTTTTTTCTTTTTCTCGGTTTTCCTGATTGGAAAATTGTGTTTAATATTTTCAATATAATTATATCTCTCGACTTTATAAGACTTCCTTTTAATGTTTGGCAATCGGACTGCAGGTAAGGGTTGTCAAATGCACAGTGAAAAATATTGCAGTTGACATCTCCTTTAATCAGATGGCTGGACTCTATGCTCTGCGCTTTCTGGAGCAGGTAAATATTATTTTTGCTGATTAATTTACAACTAGTTTATGTTCTGAGTTGAATATACCATGTGCTTAATATCTATAGCTTAAATTTCCCTCGTGTTCCTGTTAGTTTGTACAGTTTATATAAAGCAGGCACTTGATTGTTGAGTAGAACTAATATGTGGTTAGTTGGTCTAAGTAGTAAATATATGAAATTGATTTTCTTGTTGTCATTTTTGACTCATTTTCTGTAATATTCAAATAACGAATATCGTCAATTAAATTACGTGCGTCTATTGAGTCAGATCATTGCAACGGTCTCAACTCATCACTGAGTTAATTGTTTATTTAGCCTCTTTATGCTCTCTTTTTCCATTGAATTTTTTTAAAAAAATGTCATGCTCATATTCAGGCTTTGCTAATTCCTTTTTTCATTTAAAAATAAATTCTCAGGTTGACCAACTTGTCGGGAAAAACCATGTCTTCAAACAAAGTATAATCTTAGTCAAAGCCTGGTGCTATTATGAGAGCCGAATTCTTGGTGCACACCATGGACTGCTCTCAACATATGCAGTTGAAATATTGGTTTTATATATTATCAACTGTTTTCATTCATCTGTGCGCGGTCCTCTAGAGGTGAGTTATGTCTTCCGTTAATATTCTTTGAACCCTTTCAGCATTTGTCTTTACATCTACATAAAGACATAAACCACTGAACTACTGCTGCTAGCAGGTGCTGTACAGATTTTTGGACTACTACAGCACATTTGACTGGGAGAAGAATTATGTCACCATATATGGTCCACAAGCCTTATCCTCCCTACCAGAAATTGTTGGTAAGTGTTAATGGGGCTGCATAAGTCATTGGATACATTAATGTTTTAATTAGATCGTTTATAATCTTCGCTCCTTGATACCAACTTGCTTGTTGCAGAGAAACCAGAATGTGATGGAGGTGAGTTCTTGCTCGGTAAAGAGCTTCTGAAAAATTACAGGGATATGTGCTTTGTTCCAAAGGCATCCGAGACTTCGCCCCGTGAATTTTCCATCAAGTACATTAACATCTTGGATCCTCTAAAAAATGACAACAACCTAGGCCGCAGTGTCAACAAAGGTAATTTTGCACATTAAAGCATCAATTGATTATGGTGAATTTTTTTATTTGTATTTTAATTGCTTAATAAGCCAACTTCATAGTGAAAACCACATCTTTAATTGCTAGTAGCAAATGTATCAGGGCTTCCTCCAATATCATTCGTCACAAACACACACACACACACAAACCAAACAGACATTTTATATTTGATATGTGCTCCTGTGATGACTTCAATTTTTTATGTATGATACTGAGATTAATGTTGTATAACAACTTGAATTTCATTTACATACACTTGTCAACCTTTTACCTTCTTCCTGCAGGCAATTTACATCGAATTGGATTCGCTCTTAGGTTTGGTGCTCGAAAGCTTAAGGAGATCCTTAAGCTTCCAGGACAAAGAATGGGTGGAGCACTTGAGGTGTTTTTCATGAACACCTTGAATAGAAATGGGAAAGGACAAAGGCCAGATATTGATGTTCCTATTCCTGCATTTGGTACTGGAAAATCTGAAGAGCCTGTCCTCGTTGGAGACTGTGACAGTTACTATGGTGGCTTAAAATACGTTCAGTTGTATCGTAACTATGCCATGCCGCTCGTTGCACAGCCCAGTCCCCCGTCACCACAATTTGATGCCGATATGCTTGCACCACAATTTGATGCTGATATGCTTGCGCCACAACAAAACTGGTATATGTATTATCATAGAGGTGCTGATTTATATGTGCCGAGTCAGACATTCTTTCATCCGAATGTTCCTCCACAACCAACTTATGGCCTTGAAGAAATAGGGAAATCGCGAGGAACGGGCACTTACATACCTGACGTGGTAAATTGCTTTTATTTTCAAACTTTATTCATATTATATTGTGATAACTGATTATATCATCCTAAATGTTTTTGGATGTTTCTGACTCAGACTCTTACTACCTACTGGAACACCCGTGCAAGAGGGTCCATGCCAAGGAGATCCAGCCGTGCGAATAATAACAACAACAACAACAATAATAATGATAATAATAATGCTTCATCCAAGAGAAAACAAGTAGAAGAGGTTCCTCCTGAGACTGACATGAATGATAAGAATTCCAAGTCCTTTGAGCTCTCAAAGGAAGATTTTCCTGTTCTTTCAAGCATTGGCAACAGCGGTTTGTCAGCATCTCATCAATCTGAGCAGGACCAGAATTCTTCATCGCCTCAAATATATATTGAGTTCGGAACTTACAGTGTTTCAAAATCCCTGAAAGAACTGAGTTTGGTAACAAAGGATCAGAAAAAGGATTCTGGCGTTTCATCCTCTAAGACATTGGTAACAAAGGATCGGAAAAAGGATTCCAGTGGTTCATCCTCTAAAGGCACTACTACACCAGTTGTTCCAAGTCGGGCAGTGCAGGCAAAGGAGAAGTGTACTCGGATGGAGAAGAAGATGGGTTGACAGTATCTAACATATAGGCATTTTGTAAGATATCGAGGTTAACATCGAGTGTTGTGCTTTTTACTGCAGGTTCTTCTCTGACTATACCAACTTGAAGATAATAGTCAGTTCCTCCTTTTTTTTTATTTTTTTTTTATGTAGATTTAGGGAGAAACTATAATCGGTTGCTACTGATTGATATAGACTTTGTAGGATTAAGTCTTGGTAAGGATGTTTACAAGTTTTGTTCTGCCTTTAGACTCCATACCCCTTGCTCTCCTCTTTCTGTAGGAAGAGTTTATCATTTCTGTTGGAACAGTATCATATCCTTTCGGCTTCTAAAGTCCGGTGATGTTGTTGTACATTGGTTTCTTTTTTACATGGCTCTTAAGTTTTAATTTATGTGGTACAATAATGTGGATATTTCACCTTCAGACCTCTGAATATTTATCTTTGACAAGCAAGGGTGTTTTTATGATACTTATGTGGCAACCGGCAAGTCATTGAGAAACAAGTTTGAATACTTGTTGTCTTCCATTTCAGACAGTTCCTAAGATTCAATTATGTTTTGGATTTATATTCTGTGACCGTGTTGCACTTTTCATTTTACATCGCTTTGAAACTGTTACCAATGGGTTTGAACAAACGCAACAAAAGTGTTTTGGTTCACTTGTTGATTATCTTCCTTTGTACTTCCTCTGTTTCGGTAACAGCAAGAGTTGTACAACCTCTCTTGCAATATTACGGAAAATCCATTTTCAGATCAAATATTCACTCTATTTATGATACTTCAAACTATGGTGTTTTTAAGCTTAGTAATGGTTTGGATCTCACTCCTCAGATGGGGTTTGTTTCTCTCTTTTTCTTTCAATTTATAAAATAAATTTCTGGTGTTTTTAATGAAATAGGAAAATTAGGAAGATGATTTATGTGAAATGATTTGGTGTTGTGTAGATGGAACAGCTGAAACTTCTTTGCATGCAATATCAATGAAACGGTTATTAAGGAAACAGGTTTTCTTTTCTTGCTCTTTTGCTAATAGCTAATTCACGCATGTTTTCATTGACTTATTCAAGCTTATTATTAACATAACCTCTTTTGAGAAGTCTTATGGACACCATAATATGTTTTCTACTTATTTCAATAGGTTCTCCATAATAGCTTATAAAACAACTTATAGCTTATATGAAATAGTTTGACTTAAAACTTTTTGTCATAGAAATAACTTGTACATAAGCACTTATGTAGTAAGAGCTTATGATATAAGTGCTTAATTATGCTGTTTACTCGAACAGTGTCAAGTGCGTACATGGATTGTGATGATGACTAACGGGGAAGATTTCCTTTTGACTTCGTAAAGAAATTTTTCATTATCCTTCATCAAGATTTTAAAATGCAAAATAAAATCTTGAGGAAAGATAATGAAAAATTTCTTTATGAAGTCAAAAGGAAATCTTCGCCGTTACGAATGATATATATGTTTGCTAATGCAATCAGCAATTCAGTTTTTTTTCTATGTAATTGATATCTACTGTACTGATAACCATTATATCCTTCCAGCTGATGTACTGGTATCAACAGGGTTGGCCAAGTTGGGTTATGTGTACGTCAAATATAGGTACTACGAGCTTGAAGTATGTTGACCTTAGTTTTGCATATTTATTTACAGGTCCTTTATCAGATAATCGTTTGGCTGTTGCTCTTTGGAATCGATGCTCAAAAGTTGAGACTATAACAGCATCATGGGCAGCACTCGGGTTTGAATCTGGAATTCATGTTTCCGTAAGGGATTTGTGGACTGTACATTTTCACTCCATCTACAACATCTTCCTCTGCACAGTAGATCGACTTCACCCACCAATGGGTTTTGGTCGATCTGTAAATCCAAAATGAGCATCGCAGGATGTTCATCAACTCCATGAATCTACGCTTGTTTATTGTCTATTCTTAATTTTGTTTTCCAAATCTTTTGTTGTTACTAGACATTAAGTCTTCCATCTCAAATAAATTGTGTACTGTATATATGATGGTGTGTCTCCTCATGAATCATGATCACATGATATATGACCCCGGATGGTTTTATGATGTTTTTTTTAAAAAGTATGGTATGAACATTATGATAAAACTAAAGAGAGAACATGATAATTAGAGTTTTTTAGCATGATTTTTTTTAGTTTCTCTTAAAAGGTATTGATATGAATTTAATTCATATACTGTCTGTAATTTTGTTTTGTTACGTCAATTAATCATAACTGTCGGATAATTCAAAACATTTGACTTTAATCATAACTGTTTTTAAAGACGCATATTTAATTCCCTAAAAAAAGGGTCGCATATATAATTGGTTGTTATTTCTTTACAATATAAAATAATTTAGGTTACTTGAAATAGATCATATAAGATATGTGAAATCTGAAAAGTGATGATGTAAACTAAAAAACACGTATTCTAACCCTTTAAACTTTGAAAAGTGAAAATGTAAACCCTTTAAACTGAGATTTTTATTATGTTTTACTCTTAATATACGCAAAATAAAAAAAAATTAAAAAAATGACCTAGATGTTGAATATTTTCATGATTTTTTCATACATGTTGAAGACGTTTACACAAAAAAATTTAATTTTTTGATTATGGTCGAATTAATTATGAATTTTTAAAGCGTCAAAACTCAAAAAACAAAACAACCGAAATTTCGACCTAGAAATCAAATTTTGAGCCGCTTGTTTGTAGAGATATCTATAAAAATACGTAAAAAGAATGTATGCAAAGTTTCATAGCATTTCAAGAACTTTTCGATTTATTTTTAAATCAAAACGTGCATAATTGCTATTTTGTTCCGAGTAAGCATATACTCACGTGTCAAATAGTGTTCCTTAATTATATAGACATGATTAGAACATCATAAAAACTTTCACCATGAACTTTTAGATTATTTAAACGAGTGTTGAGTTAATTATGAATTGTTTAAAAAATTAAATTTACTAGAAATAAAAACTCATAATTATTCCAACCCTATTCAGAAAAATCTTTATTTTTTTGCAAAACCATATTTTATCATCCTAAACATGCATTAGAAAAATCATTAAAAAAAATCAAGATGTAGATCACTTTTTTGGACTATGCGTATATTATATTGTCAAAAATAAGAATAATCGCAAATTAAAAGGTTAGAATATGTGTTTATTTATTTTACAGGGTTATTTTTCAGACATTGCATATATTATTGGATCAATTTGAACGATTAATCCAAAAAATACAATTAAAGTTAAACTCTTTTTTTCTAGGAATTAAAGTTACAGGAATTAACCCTGAACAGTTACTGTAACTTTAATTCCTAGAAAAAAAGAGTTTAACTTTAATTGTATTTTTTGGATTAATCGTTCAAATTGACCCAATAATATAAGATTAATTGTGGTGGGTTGACAGTCCAAAACAGTTTTGCATACACAACCAATCAAAACACTCTGAATTGCCACGCTTGGCCCACATTAATTAAAATCATTAATTGATGTGGCAATTCAGAATATTTTAATTTGTTGTATGTGCAAAATTGTGTTGTACCGTCAACCTACCACTATTAAACTCAAAAAGTAATTAGATTCACTAAAGTATTAATTTTAAAAATTGCACATAATTTTTTTTTTTAACAACGCGGGTCTTAGTTCCCTCAAAGTTTATAGATGTGTTAATTAATTGGGTAATGGTTATGCCGTTAAGGTACACGTTAATAAATCAAATATATAAATAATTTATTTAAATGTGTGTATTAAATTTAATCTTTAACTGTTTGTCAAAAAAAATAAATTAATCTTTAACTTTTTAATGATTTAAATGCACAAAATTTAAATGAATATTTATTCTTTTGGATTTCTTAACATGTGTCCCTAGAGTACAAGTTAACATTACGTAGTTAATTTAGTCAAATGTTGCTTTTATACATTAGAGACTTATTCCAAAAATGTTTTATGTAATTATTGTGTTGTTGACTTTTACAATTATTTTTGCATTGACCTTGAAGTAATATTTTTTTTGGGGAGTGACCTTGAAGTAATATTTAATATAATAGTAATATTTTTAACAATTAAATAAAATATATTTAATTAAAACATGAATTTTGACAAAAAAAAAAAAAGAAAAGAAACTTATTCCATATGGGTAAGAAATGGTTTAATCCGGAAGACGATACAAGGATATCTACCAAAATAATAACATACATGATAAATATTACTCCCTCCGTCCCGCAATAGATGATCCATTTGAAAATTGAAAATGTATAATTTTGATCTAACTTACTTTGACCATATTTTCCTACTAATATACAAAGGTAAATAATATCATATAAGATGTTGTTAGATTTGTCTCAATGAGTATTTTCAAAATATCAAATTTTCATAATTTTTTCTAATATATTACTCAAGATATTTAAGCTCAAAATTATACATTGACATGCGTGATAAGATCAACTGTGTCAAGTATTGTGGGATACTTCAATGTCAATACAAAAATAATTATAAGTCAACAACACAATAATTACAAAAAGCATTTTTGGAATAGGTTTCAATTGTATAAAAGCAACATTGACTAAATTAATTAATTAACACATTGAGGCAAAGCTATACTAAAACCCGCGTTGTTCTAAAAAATTATGTGCAATCTTTAAAATTAATGTTCTGTTGAATCTAATTACTTCTGTTTTTTTTAAGGATAGTGAATCTAATTGCTAAAAGAGTTTAATTTTAATTGTAATGCGACTTCTAATGTGGATTAAGACAATATATCACCGTAAAATTTGAGTACTATACAAATTAAGGTCTTGCTAACTCGTATCCTCAGGACGATAGTTAAAAAAACTATAAATAAAAAATTTGTCTTGAAAATATAAGTTTTGACTTTTAATTAAGTAATAATTATACTTTTTTTTTTTATAAAAAATTTACTTATTTTGGTTGCTTAATCAATGTCATGAGGAAACTGTTTAGCATTCTCCTAGGAATTAACATCTAAAACAATTTGGCAACATCAAAGAATATTCCAAGTTTATTTCAACATTGTTTGGATACTTTAATCTTAAAAGAGAAATATCGAGATTTTTATAAACCATCATCTGCACAAAGAGGGACAAGTTGACGTGGTATTGTGCCAATGTAAGAGATATAAGGATAATTTGGTGGCCGAAACCGAAGAGTTCATAAGCAGTGTGATACGAAAGTCAAGGGTTCAATCTCCATTTCCGACATAATAATAACAATTATTAACATAATATAATATTAATGTTGACCATTTCTAAAAAAATTGAAAGTGTAAATCTATTAGTGTGATTTGAGTGACGATAACTAAGATCCTACTTAAGAAGTGTTATTTTGTGAGAGTTTAATCCTTTTGGCTAGACTCAATCATTGGTGGTAGTTTGGTATTTTAGTCCTCAATTGATTAGGAAGAACATTATATTTTGTATTAATTAAAGCATCAAATAGAATCCATCCGCAAAATATGGGGCAGGCATGTCATTGTTCAAAGATTTTTTTGTTTAAAATGAGATTTCAAGGTGAAACTTTACTCCAAAAGTTACATTAATATTAAATAAATGCATCTTTTTATTTTATTTACAGAAGCAATAAATAAATCTTCAAATTTGCAATCTTTTCTTATAGAAGTCAACTTCAAATTTGGCTAATTTGCGCAAATCAAAGACACATAACATTCATAGAGCTGCTTTGTGACTGGACATTGTTTATTCACTAATCCAAAGAGCCCAAAGAAGCCTCCATTAGAAATGCATAATTTAGAGCAGTACAGAACATCACACCAGAGAAATGAATGATTAGATAATGCATGCATAACCAGCTGAGTGGAATTTCAAAAGGAAATATACTTGCAACCTTGCATGATCAACAACTTCATCAACCAAAATATGAAGTATGTTCCCTTCCTATTTATATCAACATCAGCCTCAAATGCTTCACTATCAAAGTCATTCCATTTCCCCATGGAGTGGCTCACCTCTCATTATGTTACTATCGTAAAACAACTATTGTTTAACAAAAAGGTAGATATGACCTTCAACTCATGTGAACATTAACAAATGCTCAGAGGAACCTTTAGAGGCCAAACCATTAAGAGACAGATACCGGCAATAGTTCTTTAGCTATACTAATGAATTCTGTCATGGGGCAATTTGTTTTGATTGCATTTGCGGTTATGTGAGACCTGCTGGCAGCATAACCCTTCTGCAATAAACAAAGTACAAGGTAAGTGAATGGTTGGTTTCTAAAGCTTCATCTAGAGTCAACATGATTACATGAACAATCTATGACTAAATATCTCATCAAACTAAACATGGTAAGCAAATCGGCAATGATGACATGATATAGAACAAAAGGCAACTCCCTTCATTTTTATATCTACGTAATGTGAATAAGTGTATTTTATACCATAATTGCTTTCATGGCATAATTCTGTTTTTTTTAGTAGCAAAGAAGGTTTATGCCATGAAAGCAATTATGGTATAAAATAGAATTATGCAGCCTACTCATATCTAAATGCAATTATTGACGATCCTTTAACACAATTTTAAAATAGAATGAAGTTAGATTTGTTCTCATGAAACACATACTCAATGAAGCACACCGTTATGAGTTTGATTCTTTTACCATATTAAAGAATTTTTAGAGTACCTCGTGCATGGCACTCATCAAGGCCCTAAGCGGTGGAGTATTGATTTTTGCACGGCTTGCCATCTGGATAAGTACAAATAATACTACCATAACTCAATATTCTCACCAAAGTAGCCAACAGTATTTACAGTACAACAAAGATATAAGAATCACCTCATCCAACTTGATAAACCCAAATGGCAACCTGGGGTCACTTTCATCCACCATCAGTTTTATAAGATTTTCAAGACTGTCTTTACCATCACAACCAATCCATCCCCACTGCTTGGCCAAATCTAACATATCCGTAAGATATGCAGCATCATGAAGAGGCCCTGTCCACAGAGGTCCTGATACCATAAGTGAGTTTGAAACCTGAAAAATGAAAAGAAATAGAGTACTTTATACAGTCATAGAAAGTAACAATATTTCCGTAATTTGAACTCTGGAAAACTAAATCGCACAAATAGATCATACAAGCTTCGACAATTTTCCTCATTCCTTTTCCATAAATCATTCATTAAAACAACTGACAGAAATAGCAAAAAATAAAGTATGAAAAATATGAATCCAAAAGGGTGATTCTTTAACTTATAATTACCGAGTAAAAGCAGATTCAGTATGGAAAAACAATTAACATGCTTGGAAGTTGTAACTAATCATGTTTCATGCAGCAACAAGTTATATAAATAACGTACAATTACCAAGTAAAAGCAAAGTCGGTAGGGAAAAACAATTAACATGCTTGGAAGTTGGAACTAATCATGTTTCATGCAGCAACATGTTATATAAATAACGTACAATTACCAAGTAAAAGCAAATTCAGTAGGGAAAAGCAATTAACATACTTGGAAGTTGGAACTGACCATGTTTCATGCAGCAACAGTTTAAATAGGAATTAAGGATTAAAAAACACACAAGTTATCACATTAATCCGAGAAGTTATTATCTAGCAATATTACTTACCAACACTAGTTACAACTTACAAAGATAGATTGCCAGTAAATAGACACTAAAAAACCTCGATGAGGTAATCTCAAACAAACCACACCATACCTTTGACACACTGCAGGAGCAACTCATCTGACCAAGTTGGTCCCAAGAAAACTCATGGGAATTTCCACACTGGTGGCATTGGCCAATAAAACCATAATGCCTACAGCAATCACAATGGAAGTAACAAATAAGAGACTGACTACATAACAATCAAATGAAAACAACACAAGGCATGTCACAAACATAAGGATTTATCACCTACTATCATGAAGCTTCCCGCGATTCAATCTGAGCAAGACCCGGAAAACAGGTCCATGATAAGCATAGTACGAAAACAAGGGAGTTATATGGTACCCCAACAATGCAGCCTCCCTGACAACTCCACCTATAAGCATTCGCAAACCAATCTCGTTCGAATATGTCATAGGGCGCACATAAGCTCCATAAGCAGCTAAAGAACTAAACAAGAAAAAGTCAAAGTTACAAACCACCAACCAAAGGTCCCAAATTCATTACAATATACAACCCAAGATACATATATGCAATCACCTATTAAACTACACAAATCAAACAGCACACCAATAAAAAAAATATAGTCACAATACACCACAAGGGTTTTAAAATACGGTCTTCCACATCAACATCAACATTTTTTTATGCAATAGCCAAATCTGCAGCATTTGTTTCACTGCAATATTCTGTGCCAGCAATTAAAATACTCCATCACAATTCTCATAATCATACCAAACAAATTACACTACAGTAAACAAATCTAAAAACACAAAACATCAAATTCATTTTAAAACAAGGTTGCAACTTGCAACCAGACAACAACATCAGGGTTTTTTATGCTTATGTGACCACAACACAATTGAAGTCATATCCATAACATTTGGCCCCTGTTTGGATAAACAACTTATTTGCAGCTTAGAGCACAAGCACTTATCATGATAAGGGCTCATGTATAAACTTACATAAGCTATTTTTATAGCAAAAGATGAAATAAAGTTAAATTACTTTAGTGTAAACTATAACATGTTTTCATAAGCTATCTTGGAGAACTTATGAATATGAGTCAAAACAACTTATGAACATTTCAAAAGCTGTTTTCATAAATTCTCCCAAACAGTCTCACAAAAACATATGGTAATAGATAAGTTGAAATAAGTCACTCTAAACATGCCCTTGGTGGTATGACGACTGTGACAACTACAGTAATTTACATCACAAAACAAAACATAATAATCAAAACACTGAGAAAGAACAGCATTCTTACTGATGAGGCCTGTGTCCACCAGAAGAGAAACCATCAGTTGAAGTGACATAAAGCAGACCACCAAATTTCAAAGTATTGATAGCAGACCTTAAAAAAGTAGAATCACTTCCAAAAGAGTCAACATCAATGAAATCAAACAAACTCTTCTGCATGTAATAATCAGTCATAACTCTATTAGCTTCTAAATGAGTAACCACCCATCTTTCCTCCTCTTTCACCGAAACCCGACTCAAATTCTCTTCAATTATCCTTCCATAGCTATCATTTCCATCATTAGCTACAACAAAATCAGCTTCAGCCTCCTTCAAATACCGCGCCGACCGTATTCCGCAACCACAAAGTGCATCAAGAACACGCAAGCTTCCATTAGCCTTCTTCTGCAAGGAAGCTGCAAGAATTCCGAGGTCTCGTCCAGTGGCGCTTTCTTGCCGATAAAATGCACCGCCGGTGTTGAATTCCAAACCACGTTCCGTTTGAGAAACGTTTCCAGGAACAAAATTACAACATTGACACCGGAAATGCTTTTGCGGAAAATGAGGAGAAAAAGTGAAAGACCAAGACAAGGACAACAACATCGGAAAGCGAAGACGGAAAAGAAGTAACTGAATTTTTGTCTTGTCTTTTTTTTCTCCCTTCAACTGATGAAGAAAGAAAAAGAAAACGGTGTGAACCGTTACACGTGTTTTGTGAGTTAATTAAAATGAGGGATATTTTTACGGATTTAAGGATTAAAGATGAGTTTTTTGAAATGAAATTTGAAAAATTGAAGTGGGTTATTATTTTTATTAATTTTTTTCGTCGTTCTTATCTTGTTTTTTGGATTTTCCTTTTTTGGGATTATATAAGGTAGTGAACTGTGTTGATTGTGTGACTAATGAGAATTAGCAGCAGCACCAGCAGCTAGAAACCTTGTTGCAATGTGGGACCCACTTTGAAGTTGGAGAATTTCTCTCTGCTTAGGGGTTTTGATCTCTTCTTCTTTCTCATTCTCTCATTTGCTGTTGTTAATCACTTGTTTTAGGTTGAGTGCTTCTGACCCAGTTGAGTTTTTGCTCAAAAGCTGAAACCTTGTTTTGGTTTTTGAGGTAAATTCACACACTTTTTTATGATTCTATGAACTTGTGTTGATCAGAGGCTAAATTATTGTGATTGGACTTAATGAGTTTCATTTTTGATCTAAAAGTTTGTTTTTTTATTTTATTAAAAAATAATTAAAAAATTTGTTGAATGTTGTTCAATGTAGCTTCTTATGTCATTCTCATTGTTTGGATGATTGTGTAAAAAAAACTGATTTTTTGCTTGAAAAAACTAGTTTTTGTTTATTTGGTTTGGAGCTAGGATTTCTGGTGTTATTCTCTTTTATGTCATGTTTGTGATATATGTTGTAACATCTGAAATTGAAACTTGTTAAAATTGATTTTGCAACTTTGTTCCTGTGCCTATACTTGCTTTGTAGTTGGATCTATTCACTTAGTGATAATTGATTAGTTTCTGTTACAAGCCTTGTTAAATTCAATTTAGGGTTTATGAACTGAAGTTACTGCTAAAGAAAACACCAAGGGCAGTTGCCTTTGTTCTACCAACACTTCAGATTGAATTTGTGTCCGGTGTCCTATATATGTCGGTTCGGTGTCAAATGGTTACATTAAATTACTTACATTTTCCTTCCGATGTCTACGTGTTAGTGTCGATGTCAGTGTTTGGTATCCATTTCCGTGTTAGTGCTTCATTACTCTTCAACATTTTGTAGCTAGCACACTCACTGTTGTATTTGTAGTGTTATTTAATCTTGGTTTTATTATTTTGGTTTTGTTTGCAGGATATCTGAGTTTTAAGATTGTCAACAATGGGTACTATACAACAAAATGTGTTACCGTTCTCCTTGTTTAACCAAAAACTGTTCTCAATGGATGAAGAGCTTTGGTTTATGGCTGAAGAGAGGGCCCAGGAAGTACTGTGTACAATTCAACCTAATGTTGTTTCTGAGGTCAACAGAAAGCGGATTATTGATTTTGTTCAGAGGCTGATTGGAGGTTACTACGGGGGAGAGGTTTGAATATTTTGATTCAGTTTTCGTACTTTTAACCTTAGATTGTTCTAGGAGTGGGTTATGTGTTTGGTGTTCTCTTCTTTTAATCAAAGTTGTTTTCTTTCCCATGGATTTGGTTGGGTGTTTATTGATGTTTTTTTGCTTTGATTGCTGTTTAAAATTGATTGGTTGAAACTCCTTTTCCCTTTCCTTTACACCATACACTTCCTCATACCTTGACCAGAAAACAAAACCTTTTTCCAACTCAAATAATATGATACTGCACAGTATCGGAAGCATGCCAGCAAATATTGTCCCATGTCAGCCTAAACTTTGTAGCTGAACTTCAAAAGATGTTAAACCTAAAGCCCCCAACCACCTCCCTCCCCATACCTTGTAAAGGTGCAAATCTTAATAATGTTTACATAGTTTTTTGGCTCTCAGCACATATGGTTTTTAATTCTGTCTACTGATTATCAAGTTTGAAATGCCTGAATTGAATAATATTGAGGAGTTTCACAATTATTTGTTTACTCTGGTGAACATTTGTTGATTTGAAGAATTTGACACTATTTTGAAAAAATGTACTTGCCTCAATTCCAAATTTATTGATGTTTTGTCTCTTTAAATTTCAAAAGCTTTAAGGTGCCAAAAACAAATTGGTCTCATTATGTGTATACCATTACAGTGGTGTCCGTAAATAAACATATTATCTTTTATGGGTTAACTGCAGGTATTTGTGTTTGGATCAGTCCCACTAAAAACCTATCTTCCAGATGGAGATATTGACTTGACAGTTCTCAGTCATGAAAGCGTTGAAGATGATTTGGTACAAGCTGTATGCAATCTACTTGAAAGTAGAGTGGACCGTGAGTACCAAGTAAAAGACGTACAACAAATACGTGCGCAGGTTTATAAACAACATCTCTATTTAAGCTGCTATAGTTATTGAATTCTGATTTCTTAGGATCTTCATTTATCTAAACTCTGAAATTGCATTTAAGATTTTTCATTTGCTTTTTTTTGGATTGTAAGTTCTATTTCTTGTTTACCTAGCAATCTAGCATCAGCATGTATTTCTTGTTTTCCTTTATCACTGCAATCAGAAGAATCTTAAGCATATCCATGCCTCTAGAACATTCGGAATAGTCACTCTAGATCATGCTACTGTTGAGTTTAATAGGAAAATTAGTAGAAATAATTAAAAGAAATGACAACTATATGAAAGTTACATCCATTCGATAAGACAGGTTCCATGCTTAGTGCTTCCGGACTGTGATTAGGCTGTTCTGTGTTTTTCGGGGGACTGGCTGGTGCTGCGGGTATGCTGTTATGTATGAGAGTGAGCTGCTGCCAGATTTTTGGCCTGTGGTAGCGGCTGTTGTTTTTTCCTTTCCTTGTAGGGTAGCTATGGGTTCTATCGGTTGTAGGTGTACCGCTTATCTATGGCTTTTGTGTACTTGTCTCTTCTCTCGCGAATTTTTTAGTGCGTCTTGCACGGATTCGCCGTTAATAATATTTGTTGTTTCAAAAAAAAAATATCAGTGGTCCATTTTCTAACTACTAATGTTATTGTTTGTGTGTTATTAAAGATCAAAGTTGTTATTGTTGCTGTTACTAATGCTTCTGTTTGCTATTATTAGTAGCAGTATTCAATTACGGTGTAATTTAAATGAGGGATTAGACCAATTAATTACTAAACTATCTCGAGCCACCTAGTTTCATTTATTATTGGAAAATTGAGATTTGCAACTACTACTTCAACCATATTAGGTGTCTATTTCTTTTGGGACTGCATACTGGGTTCAATTGAGCTGAGGCCTTAATTTTTTCCCCATTTGAGTTTTTGCTATCTAGCCTAGCAGTTCAATCTTGTTGGGGTAATGGGCTAAATATGATTTTAAACTACGAACAATTATTAAACTGTTTCAATTGACTTCATATACTGATATGGATGCTGCCAATGGAGTTTGGTTATGTGTTGTAAAGGAATAGGAACTTACCCTTACCCTTACCCTTTCCTGTACATACAACTTCTAGATTTGATTGACTTAAGATGCATTGTCAAATGAGGAACATGACAGCAACAGTTTTGCTTCCCTACAAGGGAATAGGGAAAAAATTTAAAACTTAAGAGAGTCTTGGCCTGTTAGGTAGATACCATGATACCCGTGTAGTACAGCCAATGTTGTTAAATAGTGGCTATAGCGCGCTATAACGCTATATATATATTATTATTATTATTTTTGGAATGTTATATTTACATCCTATGTGAAAAAGAAGTGTTTACTGCCGTTATCGCTTTACTTTTTATATTTACTTTTTTTCCTTTTCTCGGTTTTCCTGATTGGAAAATTGTGTTTAATGTTTTCAGTATAATTATATCTCTCAACTTTATAAGACTTCCTTTTTTATGTTTGGCAATTGGACTGCAGGTAAGGGTTGTCAAATGCACAGTGAAAAATATTGCAGTTGACATCTCCTTTAATCAGATGGCTGGACTCTGTGCTCTGCGCTTTCTGGAGCAGGTAAATATTATTTTTGCTAATTAATTTTACAACTAGTTTAAATATTATTCACATAGAGAATACCGCCTATTAAATTGTGTGCCTCTATTCAGTCAGATCGATTTGCAATGGTCTCAACTCATCACCGAGTTAATTGTTTATTTAGCCTCTTTATGCTCTCTTTTACCTTTGATTTTTTTTTTAAAAAAAAATTTTCCTGCTCATATTCAGGCTTTGCTAATTCTTTTTTTCATTTAAAAATAAATTCTCAGGTTGACCAACTTGTCGGGAAAAACCATGTCTTCAAACGCAGTATAATCTTAGTCAAAGCCTGGTGCTATTATGAGAGCCGAATTCTTGGTGCACACCATGGCCTGCTCTCAACATATGCAGTTGAAATATTGGTTTTATATATTATCAACTGTTTTCATTCATCAGTGCGCGGTCCTCTAGAGGTGAGTTATGTCTTCCGTTAATATTCATTGAACCCTTTCAGCATTTGTATTTACATTTACATAAAGAAATAAACCACTGAACTACTGCTGCTAGCAGGTGCTGTACAGATTTTTGGACTACTACAGCAAATTTGACTGGAAGAAGAATTATGTCACCATATATGGTCCACAAGCCTTATCCTCCCTACCAGAAATTGTTGGTAAGTGTTATTGGGGCTGCAGAAGTCATTGGATGCATTAATGATTTGATTAGATTGTTTATAATCTTTGGTCCTTGATACCAACTTGCTTGTCGCAGAGAAACCTGAATGTGATGGAGGTGAGTTCTTGCTCAGTAAAGAGCTTCTAAAAAATTACAGGGATATGTGCTTTGTTCCAAAGGCATCCGAGACTTCACCCCGTGAATTTTCCATCAAGTTCATTAACATCTTGGATCCTCTAAAAAATGACAACAACCTAGGCCGCAGTGTCAACATAGGTAATTTTGCACATTAAAGCATCAATTGATTACGGTGAATATTTTTATCTGTATTTTAATTGCTTAATAAGCCAACTTCATACCTTACTTTGAAAACATCTTTAATTTAGTGACAAATGCATCAGGGCTTTCCTCCAATATCATTCACTACAAACATATATATATTTGGTAACCATGTCATCGGTGTGAAGTATCCACCGACTTTGCCGATGACAAAACTCCGTTAGGAAACCTGGCTGACCACCTTTAGTGAGGTCTCTCCTCCTAATCACGTTTTTTCCTTCCACATGGTTTGTATCCAAGACCTTTCTTAGGGGATTCAAGTCCAATTCTACTTGGACCAAACAGACATTTTATATTTGATATGTGCTCCTGTGATGACTTCAATTTTTTATGTATGATACTGAAAAAGTCAGAGATTAATGTTGTATACCAACTTGAAGTTCGTAATGGTTACTTTTTTCAAAAGGAATACTTCACTAACATTTACATACACTTGTCAACCTTTTACCTTCTTCCTGCAGGCAATTTACATCGAATTACATTCGCTCTTAAGTTTGGTATTCGACAGCTTAAGGAGATCCTTAAGCTTCCAGGACAAAGAATGGGTGGAGCACTTGAGGTGTTTTTCATGAACACCTTGAATAGAAATGGGAAAGGACAAAGGCCAGATATTGATTTTCCTATTCCTGCATTTGGTACTGCAAAATTTGAAGAGCCTGTCCTCGTTGGAGACTGTGACAGTTACTATGGTGGCTTAAAATACGTACAGTCGTATCGTAACTATGCCATGCCGCTCGTTGCACAGCCCATTCCCCCATCACCACAATTTGATGTTGATATGCTTGCACCACAATTTGATGCTGATATGCTTGCACCACAACAAAACTGGTATATGTATTATCATAGAGGTGCTGATTTATATGTGCCGAATCAGGCATTCTTTCATCCAAATGTTCCTCCACAGCCAACTTATGGCCTTGATGAAATAAGGAAATCGCGAGGAACAGGCACTTACATACCTGACATGGTAAATTGCTTTTGTTTTCAAACTTTATTTATATTATATTATGATAACTGATTATATCATCCTAAATTTTCTTTGGATGTTTCTGACTCAGACTCTTACTACCAACTGGAACGCCCGTGCAAGAGGGTCCAGGCCAAGAAGATCCGGTCGTGCGAATAATAATAATAATAATAATAATAATGCTTCATCCAAGAGAAAACAAATAGAAGAGGTTCCTCCTGAGACTGACATGAATGATAAGAATTCCAAGTCCTTTGAGCTCTCAAAGGAAGATTTTCCTGTTCTTTCAAGCATTGGAAACAGCAGTTCGTCAACATCTCATCAACCTGAGCAGGACCAGAATTCTTCATCGCCTCAAATATATATCAAGTTCGGAACTTACAGTGTCTCGAAATCCCTGAAAGAACTGAGTTTGGGAACAAAGGATCAGAAAAAGGATTCTGGTGTTTCATCCTCTAAGACTTTGGGAACAAAGGATCGGAAAAAGGATTCCGGTGGTTCATCCTCTAAAGGCGCTACTACACCAGTTTTTCCAAGTCGGGCAGTGCAGTCAAAGGAGAAATGTACTCGGATGGAGAAGAAGATGGATTGACAGTATCTAACTTATAGGCATTTTGTAAGATATCGAGGATAACTTCGAATGTTGTGCTTTTTACTGCAGTTTCTTCTCTGACTTTATGTAGATTCTGGGAGAAACTATAATCAGTTGCTACTGATTGATATAGACTTCGTGGGATTGAGTCTTGGTAAGGATGTTTACAAATTTTGTTCTGCCTTTAGACTTCATACCCTTTGCTCTCCTCTTTCTGTAGGAAGAGTTTATAATTTCTGTTGGAACAATATCATATCCTTTCCGCCTCTAAAGTTCGGCGATGTTGTTTACATTGGTTTCTTTTTTAGATGACTCTAAGTTTTAAGTTATGTGGTACAATAATGCGGATATTTCAGTTTCAGACCTCTGAATATTTATCTTTGACAAGCAAGGGTGTTTTTATGATACTTTTTGTTCTTTCTTTTCAATAGGAATTCATCAATGCTTGAATCTCATGCATTATACACTTCGTCCATTATATCAAACTTGGTCACACTCATGCATTATACTTCTTCAACAACGTTTTTTATGGAAACAATTTTTCAGTACATTTGTTTGGCATGAGCTCGTTGGTGTCATGCATGATTATGCTACATAACTTCAACTTTTTTACTTCATTCATTATCTTAGAAAGCTTAAAAACTTATCTTTTCAAAACAAAATTTCTCTTTCAATTTTTATTTTACCTCCTTAACTTGTGCCCTAATTTTTTTTATCAAGAACCATGCATTCCATACCATAATATTCAAAAAAAATATTGAAGACCGTCCAATGCATTCCATTCCATAAATCTTTAATATTTCATTTCGGGCAAGTTGCTACAATAAAGGCATATGCACGTAAATAGCTTGTCATAAGATAACTTCACTCTCATCTTCACATTCGTTCAACTCTCTCTTAATTAATAGATAGGAAAAAATTGTGCAGGACTCGATCAATGGATCGTTGTTGCAGTTGCAACATCACAGATCAACATCAATATAGAATGATGTTGAAAAAATTATTTCCCAAGGCATAACTTTGTCGTTGGTGGTTTGTCACATGAAAGAGTCGTCAACTTAATAACAAGTTGAGTTTGGTCTAAGACTCTTATCATTCGAACAATTGTCAATCAATGTTCATCTCATTACTGCATTGATGATGGTCATGTTGTCATTAGTGTATCGTATATCAAATGGAAACCCATTTGTGAGAACTTATTGGACAACGTCCAATCCGCATCCTCTATGAAAAGTGAGAATGATTGGAAGTCTCATGTTCTGAGCACATCGGACGCACAAGTTTTTAATGTGTCCAACAATAGAAGACCTCCAATCGTCCCTGTGATATATGCATTGATTTATAGTTGTCTAATTGATAAGTCTAGACCAAACTCAACTTACTCTATTAAAATTGGCTGCTCTTTTTGTCGATCAGATCAACGTCGACAAAGTTGTGCCTTAGGCTTATCGGTTTTTCAAGTCATTCCATATTGACGTTGATATGTGACATTGCTGCAACAACAAACTATCAATTAAGCGGATGAAGTGAAAAAAGGTTGGAAATATGATAGGAAAGAAGAGAGATAGATAGAATGTGATGACATGGTTTGGATAAAAAAACATAAATATTTGGCAAAACTATACAGGTGTATTTTAACTGAAGTTTTAAATACGTCTTTTATCTTTTTTAGATAAAAAAACAAAAAGTCTTTTATTTTTCTAAACAACAAACGTCTAACCTTTGGTGATTTTCTATTCAAAATCGAGAAGGAAAAAAATGGTTTGATTTTGACCCTTTTTTTAGAAATGCAATTTACCATTATCCCTGTACTTTGTAACTATGATTCAATTTTCGTCCCAATAAAATGTAAATAAAAAATAGACTATTTGAAAGAAGAAAAAAAGTTAAACCAAATTATGTCATTCATTTCATTGAATACAAGCTAAAATGGTATCAATGTTTGATTGAATACAAGCTAAAATGGTATCAATGTTTCAAAAGAATGCCAAAATGACACCATAATTTCAAAGTTGTTGTCATTTATTGTGTGTTTCATTCGCAAAATAATAAGCACCGAACAAAACAATATGGAACAAGAAAAAACAATACAAAACTTTACAAGATTAGACGTAATTGTACTTGAGAGATAAAAAAAATATTCTAGAAAATAAAAAGGGTATTTTAGTATTTTTGAAGTGTATACTATAGCAAAAAGTTGTCTCATGTTTTAGTGAAGGACACAAATTCTTGGTTTTGTCTTGCCCCAACCTACCTATTTTCTCCAATCTCATTATCAGTTTTTAAAATCAAACAAGGTAAAAAAAAATTATATAATTCAATCCTCTAATTTTTTTTAACAAATCAAACGCACACAAAAAAAAAAAGAGTTTTTCTAATTACACCATGTGTAATCCTAGTTACACCCCAAAGTGGCAAAATTACCCTTGAATCAAATTTAATCTAAGTCAGTTTAAATAGTTCATGTAAACTGTGTTTAAGTAGGTTCATGTAAACTTAGTTTAAGTAGATCATGTAAATTTAGTTTAAGTAGGTTCATGTAAACTTAATTTAAGTAGGTCATGTAAACCGAGTTTAAGTGTACATACTTAAACTCAATTTAAGTAGGTCATGTAAACTTAGTTAAAGTAGGTCATGTAAACTGAGTTTAAGTGTACATCTAAAAATTCAACCTTGTTCAATGATTTTACGTAATCTCAATTTAAGTATGTACATGTAAACTTAGTTTAATTAGGTCAAGTAAACTCAGTTTAAGTAGCTCATGTAAACTTAGTTTAAGTAAGTCATGTAAACTGAGTTTAAGTGTACATACTTAAATTCATTTTAAGTAGGTCATGTAAACTTAGTTTAAGTAGGTCATGTAAATTGAGTTTAAGGGTACATACTTAAACTCAATTTAAGTAGGTTCATGTAAATTAAGTTTACATGAACCTACTTAAACTGAATTTAAGTTAACCTTAACATGTAAATTGAAACCGTCGTGCAGTGCAGTTGAACAAGAAGAAAAAAATTGAAACTAGCATTATTGAAAAAGAAAACGAAATCGAGTATGAATGAAAGATGTCACTGACTAATCTTCCATAAAGATTGATTGAACATCAGAATTGTTTGATCGTTTGTGGGTGAAAGAGAGTGAAATTTTAGAGTGACAATGAATGAAATCAAGGTTTTGAGAGAATTTATAGAAAAGGATAATTTTGGTATTATAAAAAACTTTTAAGAAAATTTGGGTGTAACTAAAAATATATGGGGTGTGAATAGAAAAATTCAAAAAATAAATTGCAACGGCTATCGTTTAAAAAGATAAAAAGACATTTTTTTATTTAAAAAGAAAAACAAACGGTCAACAAATTTGATCTCTCCTAATGGGTAAACTTGTAAAACAATACAAAATATCAATGAATTTAAACTAGGTTAAAAAGTAGTCATCATATAAATAATGTCATATTCGGGGGGGGGGGGATCACTCTAGTCTATTCATTTTTCAACAAGCCTCAATTCTCATGATTTAGTCAATGAAATCATATATATATATATATGGGTAAATGAAAAGTAGTCATAATATAAATAAGAGGAGTAACACACTTTTTTCAAACAATAAAATAGTGGGGGGGCGTGTTTTCAACAATCACTTTAGTCTATTCATTTTTCAACAAGCCTCAACATACTTTTCATTCTTATATCCTTGAATTTTTTTTATAATTTTTAATTAAATTGCTTGTATATGTTGTGCGTTTGAAATTTTATTTCTTTTCTTTAATAAATTATACTTTCAACGTGGTCTCTCCTAAATGTAATTTTTAGCTTCGTCTATAACTCATTCGTCTATAACTCATGTATCTAATATCTTAAAGTTTTAATTGGAAATGTTGTGTTCAAAATCGTTACATAAATATATTATATTATACGGTAAAGTCATGCATTACATTAACAAATGTGTCTCCCTAAAAAAATAAAGATTTTGTTAATTAATTTTTTTTTTAGTATCTATGTATATCTATGTTTTGCCTTTTTGTCGTCACCTTATTCAAATAAACTTGGTCATTTATATAGAGTTGTAGCTTGATGACTATTGCTGAAGAAAAACCTTGTCTTTGAATCTAATTAAATGTTGAGATATCATGAATGACTTTGGTCATTGTATCATTCATTCATTTCCATCAACGACGTTCTTAACGATTTTTACTCTTTTTCATAAGTCAAAACAAATTTTTCTTTTTTTAGCAAAGAGTTGTTGCATGCATCATTAACAAAATCTTGAGTCATTGTTGGTACAGAAGATCTCAGTACAGAGGCTTGCACCACAAACGTTGACTTCCACATAGTTGACCTTAATATTGATATAGAGTTTTGTCTTTATCTATGACATAGTGCTTCATCAAGTTCCATGGTGGTTGACCAGAGTCCAGAGCATTGACCGGAGTCCAGAGCATTGACTTGGTCTATAGGCAGAACTTCTCTTATACTTAGGATTTCCTGCACACTTAAACACACATTAGAGTATCTTTGTTCTCATACATACTTTGCTATCACCAAAACTTAAGGGCTTTATTCTTTAGCCAAATTTGGTCTAACACAACGTACCTAACTCATCTTAATCGTTCAGATCACATGAGCTCCTCCACCTTCAGCATGCTAAACATAGCTTGTTCATTCAGGTCATGCGAGCTTCAGCTTCAACATGACAAGCTCTTACTCAATTTATTGTCTAAGTAAACATTGTGGTCCTCTTGGAAGTATCTCATAATGTGTCACACGTCTTGCATGTACGAGTGACATGAGTTGTGTATGTCTTAACGCCATGTACCTTGTACGGACAAGTTGTGCAAAGAAGGAATAACCAGTTCCATAATCTACAATGCATGTACAAACAATATATGTGGTTCTTAGAGAGTTAACCTAATGGGTCTAGATATCCAAAGAGAAACCCATTAAGTCAAGGAAGTGAGGACTATAAAAGGATATACTTTGAAAAGGGTAAAGGGTGGATTCATTTTATCTTGAATAGTGTATTTTTATTTAAGATATTTTCAAAGTGTTGTTAGAATTCCTCTTATGACATTTCACTAAACAGCTCATTTGTTGTAACTATGTTGTGTTTATATACGTGGACGACAATAATTAGGGTTTATAATTAGCAATATTCCTCTTATGACATTTTCAAATAACATCACTCATATTACAATACCCTATGAAACCCTAATTATTGCTACTCTATCATATCCTTATAATGAATAACAAAATTTTAATTCATGCAAACTCGGGAAAACCATTGAAGATAAAAGATTATGAATAATTGTTTTTTACTTTGTTTTCTCTGATCTAATACCACTTATTTTTTGGTAAATGATCTAATACCACTTATTTAAGTCATAACTAAGATATTTTCCTTTTTTTCTCTGATCTAATACCAAGACGATTTTTAACGACTGGTAACTAATTAGCATTACACACTGGTTATAAATATAAAAAAAATGCTTTTATATATGTTTAGTCCCTGCAAATATGGGTCATTTAAAAATTGATCCCTAAATTTGTTAATCCTGGCATTTTGCTCTGCCAAAGTTTAGTCACTTAAAATTTGGTTCCTCAAGTCATAATCTCGCTGAGGTAGCAGTGATTAACTGACGTGTCCGGTGTTAATTGGAATAAGTGGTTGCTGACTCATATTTTTGCCTTGAATGATCAAAAGTGCCCTTTGATAAAATCAAAACATGATGAAATGAAACGACTATTTTGCCCTTATCTTCTACCTCATCCCATCTCTAGCACTTTGTACTTGTGATTGACAGCATCATAGCCAAAGCCATAACATCTTATTACAATATCATCAATCACAGCAAATGTTTTGGACCTCAATCTAGTAGAAGGGTTCCACAATCTAACACAGCCTAATTTGAATTCATATAAACAAAGTAATCCTGCATGAACCTAGAATATGGTACTGATGGTTACAGCAGGGGATGATAGGTTTGCAGATAGTGGTTTAACAGGGAAAGATACGATTTTGCAGGTCTGGGTGAATGTTGAAGACGCCAAATGTTGGTGGGCTATGGTCGGATTCACGGTTAAGAGTTGAAGTTATTTTTTGCGAATTGGGGTTCGGATTTTCCATGATTTGCATACACGTCTGAATTGAAGAAGGGATCTCACCGGAAGTCTGAGGTGGATGACAGGGATGATGTCTTCGGGAAGGATTGGCGGTGATTCAACAGCGATCGGAGAATGAAGTTGGTGCCGCTTGGTGGCGGTTCCGATTCCCTGTTGTTTCGGAACGGTGTTGCTCGGTCGCATCGAAGCATCATCGACCTCGAACACAACCTTTGTTTCCAATCTCTTCAATTCTTCGATTTCAATGTTGTTATTGTTTCAGAATCGTAAGAATAGAGGAAATTTTAAGTGGCAATGTTGTTGTTTCAGAATCGTAAGAATTTATAATGACATGAAATTGTTGTTGTTGTTTCAATTTTTTTACAGAGAAGCTTGAAATTGAAGTGACCATGTTCATGAAACTATGTTGCAGATAAGTGAAGGAGGGAAGATTGAGAAGATGAACACAGGGGTATAATGGTCCTTTTGCATTTATTTTAAAGCTCAGGGATATTTTAGTCCTTTCACACCAATTTTTGATGAGTCATCAAGCCACTTAACTAATCAATGACGTGGCAGTCATTAAATGGATTGAGGGACCAAATTTTAAGTGATTAAATTTTGGCAGTGCAAAATGACAGGATTAACAAATTCAATGACCAATTTTTAAATGACCCTTATTTGCAGGGACTAAACACATAAAAGTCTACAAAAAAATGACACTATTTTTTTTAAACAAATCAAATCAAATACAGTTCTAGTGAGTTTAATTTAGTTGGTATAAACAATGCTAAAGTCCGAAGTCCGGGGTTCAAATCCTAGCCTCTAAAAAAAAAATCAAATATACATGTCAACCAAATGTATATAATTAAACTCTCATGCAATACCCTTCCTCCAATGCTCAACCCGCAAAATCGATAAGCACGAGCCAAAGCAACATTTGTAAAGACATTGCTTATACCGAACCATATTAAAACATCCCTCCACACAAACGGAAAAAGGAAAAAAAAAAAGAGCACTCAAATAATAAATGTTGAATAGTTTTTCTCAAACCACGACCTTCCACATAGAGTTTTGGATTAAAATGTAAAACTCTAGTATGTTTCTCAGTATTATCTTTCAAAAAAATATTAGTATCATTTATGATTAGAGGGCTTCTATGGTGTAGTCAAGAAAATGACTTTTTTGAAAAAGTCATTTTGTTCAACCAATAGCATAGTTGTTGATGCCATGTCAGCTAATGTCATTTTGATGGACCATTGTAATCTTAATTTTACTTTATTATAAATTAGTCCTTATACAAAATATTGATTAGTTTTGATTTATTAACTTATTTTATTTAAAATAATTCATTTTTGTTATTTCATCTGTTCTGTTTTGTTCGACCCAACCAAATCAGAAAAATTGTTCCTCCTTTCTTCTTCATCTGCAAACCCAAAATCGAAGAAATCGTTCGTCCTTTTAGAACCAGTTTTGTTCATCCTTTCTTCATCTTCGTTCCAAACCCAATTCAAAATCGAAATCGAAATCGAAATTCATTCACTACAAGAAATTGGCGATTTTGCGACACTAGATTTGCGGCTGTTCAAAAATAACTCGCAATATGAGATCTGCGACTGTTCTTGCGACCCTTTTTAACAACAGCCGTATCAGTTTTCACTTTTTTTCCTAATGTTTAGCTTATATTTCTCCCTCTATTCTTTTCCTGCACGCGGACACAAGATCCAAAATTTCTCTCTCTTTCTCTCTCATATCAAAAACCCCCAAATCTCAAAGGAGGAGAAGAGAAAACCCCAAAATGTTCCTCTATTTCTCGAAAC
>Ga0315914_1000451_pt1 | contig 51065 bp, 30 predicted proteins | sample MpolenodulesMG_FD_203920 | JGI IMG/M metagenome (GOLD analysis project Ga0315914, IMG submission 203920) | Medicago polymorpha root nodule microbial communities from Los Angeles, California, United States - elongated nodules | ecosystem: Host-associated > Plants > Roots > Nodule | place: USA...
AAAAATCACAAAAATATTTTCATAATAAACCTTGATTCAAAATCAAGTGATCCCTTTTTATATTTTCTTTCTTAATCAAATTTCAAATCAATTTTAATTCTACCTTGAGTTATTTTTCTTTCAATATAAAAAATACAAACCAATTCTTATTTGCCACTTGGCTTTTTATTTTAAAACTTTTTCAAAACTAATAAAAAACACCAAACAAATCAAACGTCAATTTTTACCCCGAACTACGAGGTTTTGATCCCTCACGGGTACGTAGGCAAAGGACCATGTCCTTCCAAATCAATAAAAAATGTAAATAAATAGGTCTCTTTTTATTACTTTAAATTCCATTTTTAAACAAGCAAGTTTATAGCACAAAACATTAAATAAAACCAAGAGGTTCCCGTAGGATACTACGGACATAAAGAGTGCTAATACCTTCCCTTTATGTAACTAACCCCCGAACCCTAAATCTCTTCAATATGGGGTAGTTTGAACTTTTTCCTCCTTTTTCTTAAAAAAATTAAATGTTCGATCGTGAAATAATTAGTGAGTCAAACGCTAATCAAATAGCCTTGACCTCCGAAAAATGACGCGACAGAAATGGCGACTTCACTAGGGATCCCCCCCTAAAGAGGGTTGAGCCTAACTTGGCTTTATTTAAATTTTGTGCTATAACTTGCTTTAAAATAAAATCAAAAATAAAAGATGGAAATACATGTGTATATGTTTTCTTTCTTCTTCCTTCTTCTTTCTTCTTTTCTTTAATGTGAGTGGTGAGATAAGTCCTACACCCGGACTTGAGAAATTTAAGATAGGATGGTGGTATAATCAAAATACCATTCCAAGAGTAATCTTGAGTGTTGGTACATGTGATAACCCCGTTCAATGGAGGTTCTTGGAAGTAATACTATGTTGACATGAGTAATCGTGTTTAGCACTATTATTTTCAAGTGACCGTCGAAGTTGAGGACCTTTAGTTACCTTTAACCCATCTTGGCCTTTTAGGACGTAGTGCGGTGGCTAATCAAGAGTAATTTTGAATTAGTTGATACACGATACTACACTCAAACGAGACTTTCCTACGAATCTTATTGGATCAAGAGTAATCTTGTAACCCGATAATATTTGGAAGTGGTTGTAGACTTTGGGAACTTGGTAGAACCCGAAATACAAGTACAAATGAAACCATAGTCCTTACCAAATGACGTGTTTACCCTCGACTCCAACATATGGACTTAAACCACACCATGTTTTCTCCTTTCTTCAGCATATACATGCATACATGCATTCATTCATAAACAACTTTTTCCATCAAATATCGAAGGATTTAGACAAAATTTTTTGCAAACATCACAAATGAACAGACCTTGTAAGGAAGAACACCAAGAATTACAACAACTTCAAAAAATCTTAACTAAGCTTTACCTTTTGTTAAGAACTTTTTCCTTGGTTTCGTTCTTACTTTTGAAGAAGGAACCAATTGCAATATCTTCACAATTTTCAAATAAAACCATGTCCCTTTGCAAAGTTTACAATTACTTTGACAAATCCTTCGATAAAATAAAAAAAATGTGTCTATGTTTGCATAAGCATCATGCATTGTTTTGCATTTCATAGTTTCAAGTCCGTGTCTCACACGTTTGCTTTTCTATCAAAAGGTCAATCCATCAGTGAAGTGGTCTGATGTCTTCATTCAACTTCAGCTTGCATATACAAACACTCGCGCAAACACGAGAGATGGATCAGCTCAGACAAGAGGTCCACGAGCTTCGTGAAGAGGTGACGACACTTCGGGCCGAGGTAGAGAAGTTAACTAACTTGGTATCTTCACTAATGGCTACGCAAGATCAGCCACTAGGCCCACAACAACCTCGGAAACAGGCTCTTCAACGGTTTACTGCTCAAAATCAAGCTCAGAGGGCATCGCGGTTTGATCTGATTCCTGCGAAATACGCAGAGCTGCTTCCCACACGGCTTAGGGAAAACCTAATCCAAACTAGACTACCCCCTCCGGTGCCGAAAAGATTGCCAGTGGGGTATAGAGCTGACCTTTCTTGTGCCTTCCATCAAGGGGCACCAGGTCACGATATCGAGCAATGTTTTGCTTTCAGGACTGTAGTCTAGAAGTTAATCCAGGCTAACACTCTGTTCCCTGAGGGTCAACTACTGGTCCAACAAAGACCTCAACAACAATATCAATCATTGTGCATGCAACAGCCTCGACAACAGGCTCCAGGAGCACTGCAGTTTAATCTGATTCCTATGAAGTACGCGGAGCTGTTTCCTTATTTGCTTGAGAAGAGCTTTATACAAACTAGAGCACCTCCTCCGGTGCCGAAGAAATTGTCGGCTTAGTGGAGACCTGATCTTTTTTGTGCCTTCCATCAAGGAGCACAAGGTCATGATGTTGAGGACTGTTTCTCTTTGAGGATCGAAGTCCAAAAGCTGATAGAAGCCAAAGTCCTACCATTCTAAGACTGGATTCTAACATGCAAGTTAATCCGCTATCGGATCTTGAAACCTAATGGTGACACATGGAATGTTTAGCCACAATTGAGTCGCTTTTGATGTTCTTTCTACTACTCATCTGTTCAAGTAATTTTATTTGTTATTTACTACTTTTCAAAATATCCTTTTGTCCTGCCCGAGACGAAAGCGAACTTGTACAGGGCTTTTTGCTTCAAGTATTTTCATCATTAATAAAAAAATTGTTTTGATCCCGATTTTGTTTCCTTATTTTGTGCTTTTTCTGGAAAAATGATAATACAAAAAACCCAAAAAAATTCTTTAATCATTCTCAAATATCTGCATAATCATAACTTATACATGTCAAAATCAATAATTCAAATCATGCATTAATAAACCCGTTGAACACATTGACCATGTACTCTCTTCCAACTTTGAGTTCCTTGTATCCGAAACTGAAGAAGACATGAATGAAGAGATTCTCGATGAGATCTCTCGCATACTGGGGCATCTTAGCCGTCAAAGCTGCAAACAAACAAAAATCAAGAAGATTGTCCAGAAGATGGCATTCACTTACAAAGACTGGCATGAGATGATATCGTTACCTCACATGGGTATCGTGTTTCAATACACATTTCAACAGGGGCAACCACCCCTCCTTCCCTCAATATACAACATGGAGGCCGTGCTTCCCATTGAGGTCGAAGTCCCGTCTATAGGAGTTCTGCTAAAGTCCAAGCTTGATGGAACTTAAAATACATGACGACCTTGCACAACTATATCAAAGAGGTTGATACAAACTTCCAACAAAAAGGTTCGTCCCCATAAAATTGCTTTTGACCAATTTTGATCTTATTCACTTGTTGGTCCACAAAGTATACCTTTTCAAAGAAGATAAAATCATTCTTAGACTTTTAGATGGACCACACAACAAAATATCAAACCAACAACAAACCTAACTTGACCCTCCTCCCAACACCAAGACTATGAAAGACCTCAAAGAAACCAGCCTCCCGTCCTAACTACCTAGTGACACCATACCAAACCTATGAGAAAAAGAACAAGTGACAAACAAGTGTGCAGACACCTCGATATTGACATCACAAAACACACACGTATCCCCTCCTAAATCCACTAGGACCCTCCGCGTCAAGATGTTCTAGAAAGTAGGAACCTATCTTAAAGGAGTAGACGAAAAAGAAGTGTATTTAAGTAGAGCCCAACAATGTCATTTAAAAAAACAAATCAAGTTAGAAAATCAGACTAATACACGAGCAATTGAAAAATTTGCATATTATTTTAGATTTTTTTTCTACCCGCACTCAAAAATATTCAGTTATACCCAAATTTAATTAAAACCATACAATATAATAGAGCAAACATAGTTATTTGACAAGTTTGTCATTTGTGAAGCAAATAAGAATTGTTTCTTCTTTTAAATTGCTATTTGAGGTAATGTTTCCAATATTATCTTTTAATTGTTTTTTATTAATTATTATTTTTAATTATGAGTTTATTTTTGTTTGTGATTGGATATCGTTTTCTTATACATTGTTTCTATGCCCATTTTCCATGGACTTCGAGATTTCCCTTCTTTGCTATATGTTTACTTCAACCCACGACTTTCTATTCTTTCAGTTAAAAGCTACTGTTCACATTTCCTGGTACCGATTTTATCATCCCTTCTCTACTATGAAAGTTTATTTTTCCTTTTTTTTTTTTTTTTTTTTTTGTGTGTGTGTAGGGGAATGAAGTTCGAGTATATTATTCCTGTTTAACTTATTTTTGTTGTATAGGATATATTTTTTTTTTATGTACATGAGTATATGTTTATTTAACTTATCATTCCAACTTACTCAAGTTGATTTATGCAACACTAATAGTGAAGGGGAGAGACTAAAAAATATTTGGTGAGTTTTTTGTGTACTTAGCTTCTTTTAAACTTTATCCTTATCGATACATCTTTTCTTCTCCTAAACCTTTTCTTCTTTGTGTCTCTTTAGGCTAACTATTTTGCACAACAGGTACAAAGTTATTTGTCTTTTGTAGCAATTCTATCCTCTTCTTTGTCTTCTCGATATGGAGAGCCATCCCCTCTTATGGTCGATGCATGCATGGTATTTTGAAATATTTTGGTCTACTTTGTTTGGTTTTTTTACCCTTGCATATCTTTGCTGCATATGTGTGTGTGTATGTTAAGTTTTCTCAAGAAATATTTATGCTTATGTTTAAATCCATTGTTCTATTATAATTTTTTTTCAAGGTTTACTCTTTGTTCAAATTTATTTTATTTGCTAATTAATTATTTATATGCGTATGCTGGAACTGAAGATCATATATTGATTCTATTCTTATCATCTAGCTTGCTATGTGTACTTTATGTGCAACAACTAATACCATTAAAATATATGTTGCTATCCCAGCTATATATCAATGAGCTGTTGAAGTTGTTTAATGCAAATGTATTAGCCAGCGAATTTTGTAGAATGGTTGTAATGATACTTGAAGAAAACTTGAGTAAGCATTGGGTTGTTACCATATGTATTCAAAAGTTAAGAAAATTTGATTATACATTGTTCTGTCACCATATGAAAGGAAAGGACACTTATTTTGGAACGAGAGTTAAGTAAATTGCAATATTATTTTAGTAGAATATAGTTTAGCCAACACATCATAAGTTACATCCATAGTTTGATATAGTTGGAAATATTAAATTTTATGTTTTTATTTTATGAGTAATTTAATCTTTGCTTTATAAGAGGCCTCTTTGCTTAAACACTGATTATAGGAATTCAACATAAATTTCTATGGTCACATTAATTTATACAATTTATATTAATAATTTGGAAAACTTGATTTTAAATAAATTAAAGTAAATTGCTATCACCTCTTTCCTACAAATTGTCTTTCTATCAATGTTATTAGCTCAAATTTTATCCAAAAATTAGTAACATTTTTGTTTGCTAGAAATTGGCTACAAATTAGCTACCAAAACGGTTAAATTTTTTTAATGTTTCTAATAAGACTCTCAAGGATTACTAAAAAAATTTAGTAACAAGGAGTTTTTCAAACATTTATCAAATGTTACAAGATCTAAATAGTAACAATTTTTTATTTAGTTATTTTTAGAAAATATAGTGTAAAGAGAGGTTGTGGTGGAATGTTTAGTAAAATGGGAAAAGAGGACACACATTATGAATTAGCTCATTGTAGGAGGAGGGAATATGATATGGTGAAGCCTTCAATATTATGGACATTGCATCTCAAAGGCTTGAATACAATTGCACCCATATAAGTTTATTTATAGGTGCTTGTAGATGTTTCTAGAACTAGAATAATCTAGGCCTTTGTTTGCCTTATCTATACTAGATTATTATAGATGTTTCTAGGCTTTAACTTAACTTAGACATTAATAGATCAATCTAGAAACATGTAGCAACTTGATGTTATTCTAGTTTTCTCTAATGTATTCTAGAAATATCTAGAAATGTGCATCATATTTCAACACTCCTCCTTGATGCATATTTCGGAAACTTCAAATGTAGTACGTAGTTGCTCAAACATAGATTTGTTCTATCATCTCCTCTTGCATTGATACTCTTCATAGTTGATCAATTTGACAAGTGTTACCTCCACAATGATAGGAGATTTGTTCCACCTCTTGCCATAATATTTGATTGGTCTCCTTGCGGTCTTGTTGAAGACTTCTGCATGGACCATTCTTGCTTCTTAGGTACTATAGTAATTTTCCTTGTTGGTCTTGTTAAGAACATCTAACAAGGACCATTTTTGCGGCTTAGTTTCATGTGAATCTCCTTGTCGACATTGTTGAAGATTTCTGACACGGAGCATGTTGGAACAAAATGTGTTTAACAATGACTCTTTGAGTTTTGATAGTAACAAGGTATTAAAAGTTCAATTGGATATGCTTATTTTTTTTCAAGTGCACAAGACCATAGACTAAAAGTTATAAGTCTTAAAACATAGTATTGGTTTTGGAAGAACAAATGAGAGAAGAAGAATTTACAAGAGAAGCTTAGTTGCAAGTCAAAGTTTGAAGACATCAGAGTCTAAAGACCATCAGAAGCTGACTGTCAGAGTCTAAAGATTACCCAGAGTTTGAAGCTCATCAGAGTCTGAAGTGAAGAACTTGAAGTTAGTTATTCTTGAAGACACAAATATGCAAAAGGAATAGAAGACTGATGCAACAGATATTTCTGAAGAATTAGAAGGCATTGGATGCTTATCCACATAGAAATGACAGTGAAGGAGAATAGTACAATTGTACAACCACTACTCCAACATTTCCTGCGCATAGTACATGTTACAGGCGTCTCTCTGCTGGTTAATTCTCCATACAAGAAATGGTTTTCAAATTATTACCTCCTAGGACATTAACCATATCAAGCAACAAATCAATGTTACAATGACTCTTTGATGTGTTGGCACCTCTAAAACGTCTCTTTCATACCTCTATATAATGGAATGAAGACTTGAAGATTATTAGAGACTCTGCAACATTAAAACTGTGCCAAAACTCTGCTGAAATTATTGTGCATCAAACACTTAGGATTTCTTAACAACTTTCATATCTTAGAAATTCTAGAGTCTTAGAGTCTGAATTGTTTTGTATTGTGAACACCACTAATTGTATATCAAGTGTTCAAACCAAACTTATTTCTTTGTAATTTCTTTGTTTAGAAGTCTCTTGCTTTTGTGCTTGAGCATAGGAAATCTCTTGCTTGTGTGCTAGAGTATTTGAAGTCTCTTGCTTGTGTGCTTGAGAATTTGAAATCATATTGGATTATAGTGAAAATCTCCTTCGAAGTGCAAGGGGGACTGGACTACTTTCGAATTGTGGAATGAACCAGGATAATTGCTTAGTGTCTTTATCTTCTCTCTCTCTCTCTCTCTCTCTCTCTCTCTCTCTCTCTCTCTTATCATTTATATTCGCTGCATTAGACTCTGAACATTATTTCAAACTCTGAACTCTATCAGACTCTGGAGTTAGTTTAAAAACAAGAAAAAGCTAACACAATTCAACCCCTCTTCTTGTGTTTTTCTCACCTTCAGTTGGTATCAGAGTATGTTTCTATTGTTCTAGCACTTAACAGTGTAACAAAAAAGTTCTGAGAAAAACATGTCTTGTAGTGAAACTGGGAACTCTAGTACCGATGTTCCTTATGATTACAGTACTGATGATAAGTCATCTGGTTCTCACAAGCCCCCTACGTTCAATTGAGATCCTGATACATTTTCTTGGTGGAAAACCAAAATGTATATTCATATCATGGGCATAGATAAAGAACTATGGTATATTCTTGAAAATGGTGTTGATTATCTGGTTTTGGATGAAGAAGGTGCAACTGTTGATAAAAAGAAACACATTGCTGCTCAGAAGAAGCTCTATAAGAAACATCACAAGATCAGAGGCATTCTTGTTGTTGCTTTACCGCACAAAGAATACTTGAAGATCAGTGATAAGTCAACTGCTAAAGCTATGTTTGCATCTTTGTGTTTAAACTATGAAGGTAACAAGAAAGTCAAAGAAGTTAAAGCTACTATGCTTGTTCAGCAATATGAAATGTTCCGGATGAAAGAGGATGAAGACATTGAGGCTATGTACTTAAGGTTTCAAACTATAGTCTCTGGACTTCAGATTTTGAAGAAAAGCTATGTAGTTGATGATCATGTGAAGAAGATTCTAAAGAACTTACATGCTAGATGGAGACCTAAGGTGACAACAATTGAGGAAGCAAAATATCTAAACACACTCAATCTTGAAGATGTCATAAGCTCTATCAAATGTCATGAGATAGGTCTCAATGAACAAGAACCTGTTAGAAAGTCCAAATTTATAGCACTAAAGTCTAAGGGAAAGTATTCAAAAGCTCTCAAAGCTAATAAATCTGAAGATGAATCTCCTGGTGGAGGTTTTGAAGAAGATCCAGAAGTTGAAGAGATGGCAATGCTTTCTAAAATACTTCAGTATCTGGCTAAGAAAAACAAGAGGTTCTTGAGCAGAACCAGTGGTTACAAAGGATCAGGTTCAAGGAAAGAAGATCAGAAAAGATGATTCAACTGCAAGGAACCTAGTCACTTCATTGATGATTGTTATGATTTTCAAAAGGAGAAATCAAAGGAGAAACCTAAGAAAGCAAACTTCAAATGAGGAAGGTGAAGACGAAGCTAATGTGGATGTGGGATTAGTAGCTACAATGGCTTCTGATGTATAATCTGGAACAGACTCTAAGGATGAAAATGAGGTATACTCTAAAGTAAATAGATCTGAACTTATTGAATCTATCAAAGAACTTCTCAGTCATTTTCAGACCAGCTCCAAAGAGTTGAAAGAGTTAAAAGAAAGATATGGTAGTTTGTTAAAACTACATGAAAAAACTCTTATGGATATGGAAAATTTTGAAGCTGAAAATAGATATTTTAAATAATTGAGTGATAAGCGATCCAAGAAACCCTTATATGAGCATGATATTGCACTTCAAGAGTTTATTGTGACTGGTATTGACAGAAGAAAAGTCGCTTCTATGATTTATAATGTCAAAAGGAACAAGGGAGAAGGAAATGGCTTTACTGAAGAGTTTAGTTATCCAGTCAGAACCTGTAGCCTTTGAATCTAAGACTCTGATCAATTCAAATTCAAAGGTTCCTAAGTCTAAGGTTGTGATAACTCTGAATCTAAGACTCAAGATTCAGATTCTGAAGATACCAGAACCTAAATCTCTGGTTATGATGAACTCAGAGTCTCGAACCTCAAAGTCTAAGGATCAGAGAAGGAAAACTATTGTAGCTACATGGGATTTAAGACCAAATTGTGTTAAACCTAAAGTCTTAAATGAACATAAGCCACATAACTTTAGGCACAAGGCACAAAAGAAGACTAAACCCTTCAGGACTAACCATAAAGGACCCATAAAGATATGGGTACCTAAGTCTAAAATTCTTTATGTTGCATATATGCTTAAGAGGAAAGGAAAAGCAGAGATCATGATACCTGGACAGTGGTTGCTCACGACACATGACAGGAGAAAAATGTATGTTCTTAACCCTAACCATGAAAGAGGGAGGAACCGTGGGATTTTGAGGAAACCATATTAGCAAAATCATTGGTATGAGAACTATTGGTAACTTTTCTATCTCTATTAATAATGTGTGGTTTGTTGTTGGACTTAGACATAAACTACTTAGCATTAGTCAATTTTGTGAAAGTGGTTATGATGTGATGTGTGATAAGAACAACTTCACAATAATCAACAAGAATGACAAACTCATAATGTTCATAGGAAAAAGAAAGAACAATGTTTATAAAATCAATTTTTTAGATTTGACTGATCAGAAGGTAGTTTGTCTTCTATCAGTGAGTGATAAGAAATGGTTGTGGCACAAAAGGTTAGGACATGCTAACTAGAGATTAATCTCTTAAGCTTAGTAAGTTACAACTGGTTAGAGGTTTACGAGACGTTGACTATCACTCAGATGTACTTTATGTCAGAAAGGAAAAATTGTGAAATCATATTTTAAATCTAAAGACATTGTTTCTACTTCTAGACTCTTATAACTACTTCGTATTGATTTGTTTGGACCAATATGTACTGCATCAATCAATGGAAGAACATATGGATTAGTTATTGTTGATGATTATAACATATGGACTTGGGTAAATTTCCTTAGAACTAAAGATAATGCATATGACATGTTTAATAACTTCTGCACTCAAGTACAGTCTGAAAAAGAGCTAAAAAATTTAAGTCAGAAGTGATCATGGTGATGAGTTTGAATATGAGCCATTTGAATCTTTTTGTGAAAAACATGGAATTATCCATGAGTTCTCTTCTCCTAGAACTCCACAACAAAAGGAGTTTGTAGAGAGATAGAACAGATCTTTACAAGAAATGGCTATAAGTTATAAATATCATTATTATTTTACGGATATTGAAATTCTCACTTTTCGAAAATATTTGCACTTTATATTATACTTTTTCTAACCACACCACAAAAATATTAGGTTACACACAAATTTAATTAAAATTATATGTGAATACATAAATGGCCCTTGTTCATGCAAAGTTTTTTCTTAAAAAAGTAAAAATAAAACTTTTTCATGATTTACTCAAAATCATCACATCTCTCCCACGTACATCCATGGGTGGAAATTGCCCTTTTTATATGAAGTGTGATATGAAAAAATCTTCATATATATTATTAGTGAAATAAAATATTCCAGCATCAAAATACACAACAAAAAATAGGAGAAATAATCTAAGTAAATAAAAATACTATGTTGTTTTGGCACAAAATTTCAGAATACCGTTGAGGGATCATATAACCACTAACATCAAATCTCCATAAAAAAAAAGTATTAATGAAAAATATGAGCACTTCCTGAATCCAAAGTAAAATAACAGATGAACAAACAAAAATATTGCAACAAAATCAACTAAATCTTTGAGCCAAAAAATTATAGTTTAGGTTTTGTAATTGGTATTCCTGATTTTATTCCTTCCCATCATTGTTGTTGCTACATGTGATGTTTTTGTTGCTATTGGCTTCTGTGACATTATTGTTGCTACCATTGCTATTTCCTCCAGTGACATTGTTGCCATTACTATTATCAACAGCTGCAGTGTTGTTGTTTGGCTGAGTATCACCAATAATGGAAGTAACAGAAGTTGACAAAGCTGCAAGAAAATTTGGACTAACAGCAATGGCAACATTAACTGTTTGAGCAGTAATATTTGGTATTGCCAATAGTTGTGAAGGGTCAGCTGCATCTTTCGACATATGTAGTCCAGAAAATTTTGATTGGTTTTGATTAGTTATTTGAGGGATCAAAGAAGCTGAGGAACTTGCAGAACTCTGAGGGATTAAAGGAGTTTGAAACTGATATGGGTTCCTTTGTGGAGTATTTGAAGATTGAGTATAATCAATTGTAATAGTTGGATATGGAGCAGAAGCTAAGATAGTTGCAATACTTGAAGAACAAGGAAGGAGTGTTCTTGTGAGTAAATCTGCATTTAATTGTCCATCATTGCTTGATGTTGATGCTGAAAGAAGCATCTTTGCAGCTGCGGAAGTTGTTTTTGCCATTTCTATGGCTGCTGTAGGTAAAGGGTGGTTGTGATTTCCTTCATAAGTTGCGATAACAATTGTTTTGTCAAGAGCACACATTTGTACCTGTTAAGTTTTAATTGTATTAAATATGTCATTACATAACAGACACCTCATAAGTAATTTAATTAACCTAGCTAAGTAGCTACCATTTTGGATTTGAGTTTATTGCATTCAGCAAATCCAGGCATTCATGTAGTAAGCACGTTGATGGTCGTTGTATCGAAGATTGGATGATCCAAACTTCAATGCATATTTTGATTTTCAATGGGCATCGATGTATTGGGTGCATAAATGCATAGATTATGGAATGGAGCAAATACAAATCCATTTTCTAGAATAGAAACATAATCTTTGAAAGTGGAAACACATTTCAATTAAATTATATTATTATCCAACCACGTGCAATGCATATCAAATCAATCAATTACTAAAAATGTTTGTGTATGTAGAGTTAATTTGTAATTAATTGAAAACACACATAAAATAATGATTAAAATCAAAGGTTTCAAAATATGCATGTTTGTGACTGTGATCTAGGCAACAATCAAAGATTTTAATGTCGTTGCGATTTTAATGCTATTGATGCTGCATTAATCATATTTGATTGTAATTCTCTATAATACTATTGAATATAATAATGCGAAAGTAATCAACAGCGTGACATAAATTTAAAACCTTACTAAATACATGTAATTTGGATATTTACAGAAGAAACTTACATGCTTTCGAACTGGGCAACCACGGGATGTGCTGCATCGATAATAGGCTTTAGGACACGGGTTTCCTTTCAGTAGTTTTTGCCCATACTTTCTCCATTGACATCCATCAGTGATCTAACTCAATAAAAATAAATTCTTTCAGTGAAAAGGACAATAAATTATCATATAAAAACTTGCAAAGTTGAAAGTTAATATACACTTTTACATACTTACCACGGTTTCTTCTGATCTAGCTCTAATGCAAACTCTTGCTTTTGTCAATGAATCCTCAACATTATCAACATTAACATCCTCATTCTTACTTAGTACTATCTCATTCGAAGAAACATCGATGCTTTTCATCACCGATCCTAATTGATCCTGACTTCTAGGTTTTCTCATTGACGAGGAAGAAGCTTCATAATCCATCGCAGTCTCAACATTAGTAATCAACATGAGATCCTTACATTGCCTTGGCCCCAACTCTCCACCATTCTCAAGTCTCTTTTTCTTTTCACATTTTCCATTAAACACTTCTTTTCCTTTAACTTCCTTAACCTTATTAGTAGACAATCCAGCATCATCAAATTTCCTTTTCATTAATTCTCCACCATTCTTGATTCTCATTTTCTCTCCAAAATTTTTATCAGAAACTTCTTGTCCTTGAACTTCCTTAACCTTTTTAGTAGCCGATCCAAGATCCATAAATTTCCTTGGCTCCAGTACTCCACCATTCTCAGTTCTCTTTTTTTCTTTAAATTTTCCTTCAAAGACTTCTTTACCTTTAACTTTCTTACCCTTACGGTCTTGCATCACTCTCTCGAAACGCATCCGCATGTAATTGTAATCTGTTTTAAGCAGATCATACATCAATTTTAATCTACAGTTCTCCATTTTTGCTTCTTCAAGCTCTCCTTCAAGAATAGCCATCTGATAACAGTTTAATGAATTCAAATATCATCACTTAAAAAACGGATTTGGATCCTCTCACGTTTGAATAAAACATGTTAGGATTATAATAATTAGTTCACCATTAAATTGCATTCGATTATCCAAAAAAAACATAATGCATTGGACCACATCATGTTAATAGTGTTCTAAGAGTGTCATGCATTGTAATAGTGAGATCATTAACATAACTCACTCATTTTTTCACAAATAAGAGGATCCAATCACAAAAATATTCTATAAACACTGACATACACATAAAATCGGACAAAACATTGAAACTGACATGTCAACAACCAATAATAATTTGAGAAAATAAAACAACAAAATGTAACGTTTTATGCCAGGATCATATTGGTGCAATGACGGACCCTAAAAATTTGAGTATTGAGGGTAGTATTTAAAATAATGAATAAATAGATTCAATTTAGGTTTAAAATATTAAACCTAGTATCTTTTAAAAAATGAAACCAAACAAAAGAAAAATAAAATACGAAAAAATTTAATTATCGTATTATGTCGGTGTACAATTGTTTTACACATTCATTTAATAATGTGCTGCTACATCAATTAATAAATATGAAAACACATGAGTTGTCATATTCATTAATTAACGCGGTAGCATATCATTGGATACATTTATAAAATAATTGTACATTGACAAAATATACTAGTTAAATTAACTCAATATAAAAACATAATTATTATTTATGGTTGAAATAAAGAGTAGAAATGGATGACTCTCATGGTTATTTTATTGTATTATACTTATAAATATAGGTCATATAAGAGTAAGAGACAAAAACTAACAAGACAAACCAACCAAAAATCATATATATAGTTCCTTTCCACAAAAATTAACATATATATAGTAGAAAAAATTAAAAATAAATTGAGGACCTTGGCCCATATTTTTGTCTATGTGGGTCCGTCCCAGTATGGGTGTCACATATTGACGAGTCCAGACACCTTCAAATCTAAAGAGTGTCGCTGCTATATATAAAATCACTCAATTTTGACTCAATAAAATTAAAGGAAAAAAATGTTCATCATATATAATTTCATTAAATTCTGCTAGGTGTTAATAACATTACCTTCGTACTCTTAGTTCTCTTCTCTTCTGAATTACGTGACATGCCATCATCCATCATAGATTGATCACTACTAGTATTGGTAGTAATCGGATTGGGACCAAGCTGTCGAAGAAAAAAATACATATTCATCAAATTAACAAGATGATCGTAAAAAATAAATGTTTTTTTTTTCTGATTACAGATTCAAAAGCTATGAAATTTAAAAACAATATATATAATATAATAAGTAAAAATAAATAAATAATAATAATATATTGAATTATGGTCACTCACGCTTAGCTTTAGTTCCAATAAAGATGGTGTATCAGTATGAATATGATCATTGTCAGGGACAGAGGCAGAGACAACTTCATGATGGTCATTGTTGTTGTCCTTAAAGAAATCCAACTCTATTCTTGTTTCATGAGATGAGATTGGAGAGGTTTGATTTTCATTGGAGGACCTAATATTGACTAGGAAAGGGATAGTACTATGTGTAGCATCCATGTTTTTGTTGGGACTAAGTTTCAACTCAAGGTTGTTAGTATCTTCAGGGAAAGAGTTGTTATTAGCTGGAACTGAAGCCATGGATACTCTCTCTTACAATGAAATTCAAAGTGAGTGATAGATAAGTGTTTGAAGTTTTGGAGACTTGAGATGATCACTACAAGTGTGCAATTGTGATATATAAATAAAAAAAAAGTGTTTTTTCTTTGTGCTTTGAATGTTGTTGTATTACATTTGAATTTTTCGTTGACTCATTAAAATATATATACTTAGAAAAAAAATTCAGTTGTCATATGGTCAATATCTTCTATAAATAATAAAGGGGTAATGAATTAATTCTATTACCATAAATTATTATGAAATAAATAATACTTAGTATACCTTTCTCTCTTTTTTTGAAGAGAATACTTAGTATATATTGCATCTTTAAAAAAAAAAATAGTATACCTTGCTCTTTTTTTTTTTTTGAGGGAACCTTGCTCTTTTTATTTGCTTTATTTTTACGAATTAAATTTCTGGTCGTGCAATTACGATACTAATTACTTATTTTTTTGACAAAACGATATTAATTGCTTGATTCAAGTCTTCTCCACGAAGGTTTTATCATTTACACATTCTAAGAATACATTTTAGTAATTCATCAAAATAATGTTGATAGAAAAATTTACTTTAAGAATACAGTTAGATCACCTTAATACTTTAAAGAAAAAAACGTAAAAAATGTTTATAAAAAGTATAATATAAAAAATAAAAAGAAATGTTTATATTATTATTGGTTTTTTTTCCTTTTAAAATAGAATTCTCATAAATTCAGTCAAAAAAGAGAATTACCTTTATGATTATAATAATAGAGAATATTATTGAATATAGGTTTGGCAATAATTTTAATATTATTTTCAAAATCTAACTATATATGGGAGGTTTTATTTTTTTGACAATATATGGGAATTTTATTTTTTTTGAGGGAACAATATATGGGAAGTTGTTCATTCTTAATATTTGTCCTTTTTATTTAATTAATTTATGTTTTTTTCGTTTCCAGTGAGTAATTTACAAATATTATAAAATTTTCTTATAGAGAAATTTTATATATTAAACCTCACGACGAAAACATTAATTAGTTGACTAGGTCATATGAAGGTAAAACTTGTTTTGATTTTGTCCAAAAAAAAGAACATTCGTTTTCTTTAGGTGAAAAAATAAACCCATTATTTTTTTTTTTTACCGAAACAAAATTAACTATTATCATTAATCAACCAAGGTTCAATACAAGAAGGATAAGAATCAAAGATACGGTGACTAGCCCACGAACATGCCGCCCTAGCTAAAGCATGAGCAACCATGTTCACTTGTCTCCTAACAAACTTCACCTTGAAGTTGGAATGTAAAGATAACTGATAAATAATACTGGAAACAATAGCATAGAATTCCGAATCACCATGGCCCAGAGACGATAAAGCTTGCACTAGAGTAGATGAGTCGGACTCGAATACAATCTGGTTCCATCTATTCACATCAGCAATGGCCTCGAGTAAGGCTACTGCCTCCCCCTCCAATACTGTCATATTTGCCAGCTGCCATTTTGATTGAGCCTGAATAAATTGCTCGCGGGAGTCTCTAGCACAACACGCAAAAGATGTAATATGGTTATGGTCATGGAATACGGCACCCACGTTGCACTTCAACCATGTCTCACTCGGTTTCTCCCAAACTGAGTTGTTACCTTGCGCTCTATTTTGCCCTTGTTGCACAACTGATGGTGAGGGCTGTTTATGAACCTCTTGTCATTGTTGCCATGCATCTAGTGTTGTCCTCCCAATGCTCATTGATGTATGATGCGCGTTATTCCAAATGACATCATTACGTGCAACCCAAATTTGCCAAAGAAGTAAAGCCACCCGACCAGCAATGTCTCGGCTTTAGGAACGACATATATCAAAAACAAAATCTGCTAAACTGCTCATAGTTCCAACTCGCGGTTGCACCACAGGCAAAAGCCCTGCCCAATACCAACTCTCACGCGCCACCGTACAACCCACAAAAGCATGTCAATCATCTTCAATAGCCGTATCAAACTAGGGGCATATCATCTCACATGGTACATGTCGTGATTGTAACCGAAGACGCGTCGGAACACACTCTCTGCAAATCCTCCATAACAAATTACGAGCTTTATGAGGGGAATTCACCTTCCAGATTCTATGACACTTTTCTTCAACATGAAATCGGTCAGTATGTAGCAACTCCATCATAGCTAGTTTATAAACACAGTTAAAAAACAATAAGAAATGACATAAGCAATTTTCTTTGCTTTGGCTATTTTTTTTTTTTTTTAGGAATTTGCTTTGGTCATTGTTGTTTCTTTATTTTGATATACGATATAATAATCTTCAATAGTATATTATGTGTGTTTGTGTGTGTATATATCTATATCTATACTATATATAAAGAAAATCATCCTTTTCAACACATTTTTGGGTTGGACTTTTCTTTCCAAAAATACCTTTAATTTTAAATACAAATAACACATGTAACAAATAAATAAGAATAAATTTAATTTAAACAGAAAACTTACACATTGTTCCTTATGAATTGTTCTTACTGTTAGCCAATTATAAAATAACACGTGGATTACTAATCCATGTCACTAATCGTTCCCGTTAACCCTTTTTTACCTCAGTAACCACATTAAACTCACAAAACTAGCATAAAACAAAAACTCATGTTACTTTTTTATCAGCCGCTTTTATGTTGTACATATGTGTTGTTCCCCTCAATACAGCCGACAAAGATTGTCAAGTATTTTCATACCCCTTACACAAAAAACAATATTTCCAAATAATTTTATAATTTTATTTTATTAATATAAGTTACTCTTCCTTAGCCTTTGATCAATTGTAACAAACGTGAGCAAAAAATAATGTTAAAGATTGGACTTTAAAATCCTCTAAAAAAGTAACAAACATGAGCAAAAAAAAAATGTTAAAGATTGGACTTTAAATCCTATAAAAAAAGATTAGTAACAAGCGTGAACAAAAATTATTGCTAAAGATTGGACTTTAAATCATCTAAAAAAAAAATTCGTATGGTTCTTAATTAAAAATACAACTTTTTTGGAGATAACAAACTTTGAGAGAATTATGGATTTAAGGAAATCATGGTGAATTTAGTTAAGAACCATACGAAAAGCACTTAAGAAATTGTACCTAAGTTTTTTCCAAAAAAAAATTAGGACTCAAAATATTTTCGACAAAGATTTGTTAGCACTATATTAAACATAAATATTAATAAGTAGGGTTCTCACAGTTCATAGTTCGTTCTCGCATTGTTTATTTTTTCTCAACCTCTCTCAGCCCTCTGCATCATAATTCAGAATTAATCTGTAAGTTTTTTTTTCTTTTTCTTTCATGTTACAACTAATCAAAGTCAATTAATTTTATGGATTATTTAACTTTGCTGGTTTATAAATGATTATGATTCAAATTGTTTTCGATTAATTTCAAGGATTATTTGAGTTTGCTAGTTTATAATTGCTTATACAAACTATGATAGCGTGATTTTTATTTTTTTATAAAGAAAACCGTGGTTTTTTTTAATTATTAAATAAATCATTATTTTGTTTAATAAAGGTAACATAGCTTTAGCAACGTATGTAACGTCGGTGTCGATGATGACCTATGATTTATTTTGTTAAATAAAGAGAACCATGATTTATTTTGTTAAATAAATCATTATTTTGTTTATATGCCTTGACAATATTTTGTTTATAAATCAATATATCGGTAATTATACAAACAAACATAATAAAATATCAGTAATTAATCAAAATTATACAAACAAACATAATAAAATAATCACATGTGTTAGCGCAGTAGAAACAACAGGCAAACGGGTACGATAGTGCCCATCTTTCCGCTAGTATATATAAAGAAAAATATCTCTTTCGGCTCTTTTGGGCTGGTTTTTTTTCTTTCACAAATGCCCTCACTTTTCAATGCAAATAACACATGTAACAAATAGATAATAATAAATTTAAATATTAAAAAAATGTAATAAACACGATATTAGTATATATATGTATGATTTTTTTTCTTTATCATTTTTTTTCGATATTAGTATATATATTTATATTTAATTTTTCATTATCGCAATTATACCCTTGAACCTCTTTTTTATAATAAAGATTGTAGTTGGTGTTATTAAAATAAAGAATTTAGATTTTTTTTATTATATTATTTGATTTGTTATAACTTGAAAACAACAAACATTTAAATTTTTAGTTTTAATCAAAATCAAAATTTCATAAAAAAGAAATACCGTTCATAATTTTCAAACGTTTGCGCAATAAAAAGAATAGAAAGACGGGCACTCACGTGCCCGTCTTTTCGCTGGTATATATAAAGAAAACAACCCGTTTCAGCTTTTTGGGGCTAACTTTTTCTCTTTCCAAAAATATCCTCGATTTTCAATACAAATAACACATGTAACAATTATCAAAATAAATTTAAATATTAAAAAAGGTAACAAACACATTATGAATATATATATATATATATATATATATATATATATATATATATATATATATATATATACACAAATCGACTCACGGTTTTTTTTTTTTTTTGGATTCACCATCAAAGGCTTGATTGCCTTTCCTTGCTAATTTGGTAGACTCACGTTGTGCTAATTTACATTGAATTCACATCAGTACTCACTTTATATTACATGATTCACTTTTGTGTTGTTCCTCTTCTCTCTTTTTCTTCACCAATTTTCCACCATCACTTTCTTCTGATTCCGGTTCAGCTGCTGCCATGACTTTCGATTAGCAGGATGAGCTTTCCTCCACGGTGGTCCCTGCACCAGGTGCGAGGGTGCGCCCTCCTCCCCCAACAATGCCATCAGCCGCTATTTCTTTTGCACAGGTTTTGAAGGCACCGCATTCTGTCTCCTCTAATGAGAACTTGCCTCATCCGTCCATTAGAGGAGAAAAAGTAAGCATCATAATATCGCAAGAAGTATATGAAAAGGGAATAGAATTTTGCAAGCGACACCTGCGTGGTCGTCTTGTTCTGAACAAGGGCGACAAAACATATTTGACAAGAGACATACAACTGAAACTTCAGAAGCAATGGAAGACGACGACAACACAGACCTGGACCATGCTATTGTTAGGAAGTGGATACTATGAATTCTCATTTGATTCCGAGGCTGAACGCTCTGTTTGGGTGATGGGAACAGTGAACTTGAAGCCGGGTGTATTACGTCTGTTTGAATGGACTAAAGATTTCAATATTCACACACAACGTAATACTCATGCTCAAGTGTGGGTTCGATTGTTGGAGCTACCTCATGAGTATTGGATGGAACGTACTCTCCATTAAATCGCAAGTGATGTAGGCATCCCACTCCTTATTGATAATGCGACGTCCAAGCGCATTTTTGGCCATTATGCCAGAATACTAGTGGACATGGATTTTACTCGCAAGAATTTCCATGAAATTGAGGTGGAAAGGGAGGGTTATACTTTTACCGTGGAGGTGACCTATGAATGTATGCCGTATTTTTGTACTCATTGTCTAAACATAGGTCATGATGTTTCCGCTTGTCGGTGGCTTTATCCTCGGAAGGACAACGACATTAACGTAGTCAAGGAAAAGGTCGTTCAGGGCAAGAAGCAAGTACCACCAAAAAGGCTAGAGTGGGTACCTCTTAAGGACAACGCTTCTGGTATAGGTTCTTCTGCGGATTTTCAGGATCGGAAGCAAGTCCCAATACCCATAGTAGTGGAGATGCAACTTGAGCCAACTGTTTCTCCTCAACCGCAACAACAAGCCCTTGCCAAGGAAGTGCCCGTGCAAAACAACACCTCAACCGAGGCTATCATAGCTTTGGAAGCCACTTTGCAAGCTAAGGATGTCGCAGCTCACACCTTAGATGATGATATGGCGCACCAATGTTCCATGCCGACAGAAACATCTCCTCAGGAAAATTTGATAACATGTGATGAACCTTCTATTACTTTGCAATACATTAATGTTACAAATGATGTGGTTAGAAATGACCTTGGGGAAGAACTTCAACTTATTTTATCCCCAGTCACAGATAAATCTTTAGATGTCGGTAGAATTGTTGCTTCCCCTGACGCACATGTTGATCCTACATTACAGAAAGAAGTGGATTTTATGAATAATTGGTTGGCCAAGGCTTCCGAGAATGACACACCTTTTATGCTGGTTGTTTCGAAGTCGCAAAAAAAAGAAAGGGAACAAGATGTAACAATCAAACCCGTTCCTTGGGTCCTCTTCCACCTTCTCAGTGAATATTATTTTATGCAACATTCGGTGAATTGGTAATAATGATTCTCGAATTGCTTTTTCTGATATGTGTCATATGAATAAACCTTCCTTGATTTTTATTTTAGAACCGACGGAGCCTCATGATTCTATTGCTAATTGGTTATGGAGAAATATTAATGTTACTCATCTTTGTGTAAATAAAAGAGACCCTATGATTCCTAATCTTTAGCCAGTTTTGGGTCCAGATACTATGCAAGCACTTCCTATTTATTGCGGAGACAACTTTTGATTTGTTCTCATATCTTTCGGGAAGGAAATTGTTGTGCTGATGAGCTTGCTTCTTTGGGTCATGCTCTGACGGGTACTATTTGGTATACCACTATGCCTCTTTCTTTGTCGGCTAATTTTGCTTGGGACAGAAATAGTTTGCCTAATTATCGTTTCCCTTAGACATTTATGTTTCTCTTTTGTTAGCTTTCTGTTATTTCTTTTGAGGGTTTTGACCTAGTCCCCCCTCTTGTAAATATTTTTCCCTTCTTTTAATAATATTACGTATTGGAAAGGCGGTAGAGAAAGGGGGATCTCTGTTGGGTGCCAACCTAGTTGTGATGCTTCAGTTTCCCCCCGATGCCTAACCTTATAAAAAAAAGATAAGAATAAATTTAAATATTAAAAAAATGTAACAAATGCAAAATGAATATATATATATATATAGACACACACACTAGCGGTCGTAAGACGGGCAAGAGAATGATTTATTACATGTTTGTCCGCTCTTTCTATTGCGCTAAGGCATGTGATTAATTATTTTATTATATTTGTTTGTACAATTTTGATTAAATTTTAAAATAATAATGGTAATTATTGATATATTAATTTATAAACAAAATATTGTCAAGGCATATAACAAAATTATTTACGAACTCAACATATTTTAGTTTGCCTACATATAAAATAAAGATAAAATAATGATCTTTTATTGTTTATTCTAATTATTTATGAACTCAACATGTTATGTAAAAGAAACATTGCTTTAAACAAAATAATGATTTATTTAATAATTAAAAAAAAACCACGGTTCTCTTTATATAAAAAAAAAGAAGCCACGCTATCATAGTTTGTATAAGCAATTATAAACCAATAAAGGCAAATAATCCTTGAAATTAATCGTAAACAATTTGAATGATAATCACTTATAAACCAGCAAAGTCAAATAATCCATAAAATTAATCAACGATTAGTTGTAACACGAAAGAAAAAGAAAATAAACTTACAAGTTAATTATGAATTCTGATGCAGAGGTTGAGAGAGAACCCTACTTATTATGGATTAAGTATAGTGAGAACCCTACTTATTAATATTTAATGTTTAATATAGTGCTAACAAATCATTTTCTACAATATTTTGAGTCCTAATATTTTTTTTAGATGATTTAAAGTCCAATCTTTAACAATATATTTTGCTCACATTTGTTAATAATATTTTTTTAGATGATTTAAAGTCCAATTTTAACATTATTTTTTGCTCGCGTTTGTTACTAATTTTTTTTAGAGGATTTAAAGTCCAATCTTTAACATTATTTTTTGCTCACATTTGTTAATAATTTTTTTTAAAGGATTTAAAGTCCAATCTTTAATAATATTTGTTGCTCATGTTTGTTACTAATATTTTTTTTAGAGGATTTAAAGTCCAATCTTTAACATTATTTTTTGTTCACGTTTGTTACTAATCTTTTTTTTAAGGATTTAAAATTCAATCTTTAACAATATTTTTTGCTCACGTTTGTTACTAATCTTTTTTTAGAGGATTTAAAGTCCAATCTTTAACATTATTTTTTGCTCACGTTTGTTACTAATCTTTTTTTCAAAAGATTTAAAGTCCAAACTTTAACATTATTTTTTGCTCATGTTTGTCACTAATCTTTTTTTTAGAGTATTTAAAGTCCAATCTTTAACATTATTATTTTTTTCTCACGTTTGTTACTAATCTTTTTTTAGAGGATTTAAAGTCCAATCTTTAACATTATTGTTTGCTCACGTTTGTTACTAATCTTTTTTTCAAAAGATTTAAAGTCCAAACTTTAACATTATTTTTTGCTCATGTTTGTTACTAATCTTTTTTTTAGAGTATTTAAAGTCCAATCTTTAACATTATTGTTTTTTTTCTCACGTTTATTACTAATCTCTTTTTAGAGGATTTAAAGTCCAATATTTAACATTTACGTTTGTTACTAATATATTTTTTAGAGGATTTAAAGTCCAATCTTTAATAATATTTTTTGCTCACGTTTGTTACTAATCTTTTTTTTTACAGGATTTAAAGTCCAATCTTTAACATTATTTTTTTCTCACGTTTGTTACTAATGTTTTTTTAGAGTATTTAAAGTCCAATATTTAACATTATTATTTTTTGCTCACGTTTGTTACTAATTTTTTTTAGAGGAGTTAAAGTCCAATCTTTAGCATTCACTTTTGTTACTAATATATTTTTTAAAGGATTTAAAATCCAATCTATAATAATATTTTTTGCTCACGTTTATTACTAACATTTTTTTAGAGGATTTAAAGTCTAATCTTTAACATTATTTTTTGCTCACGTTTGTTACTAATCTTTGTTTAGAGGATTTAAATTTCAATCTTTACCATTATTTTTTGCTCACGTTTTTTACAATTGATCAAAGGTTAAGGAAGAGTAACTTATATTAATAAAATAATAAATTAAAATGGAAATCTTGTTTTTTGTGGAAGTAATAAAATAATATAGAAATACGGTTTTTTTTGGAAAGGGATATGAAAGTACTTGACAATCTTTGTCCATTGTATTGAGGAGAACAACACAGATGTACATCATAAAATCGGCTGATAAAAAAATAACATGAGTTTTTGTTTTGTGCTAGTTTTTTGTGAGTTTGATATGTGATTAACGGAGGTAAAAGAGGTTAAAGGGGACAATTAGTGACATAGATTAGTAATACACGTGTTATTCTATAATTGGCTAACAGTAAGAATAGTTTATAAGGATTTGTGTGTAAGTTTTACTGCGCTACAATCTGTCCGCTCTTTCTACTGCGCTAACGCATGTGATTATTTGATTATGTTTGTTTGTATAATTTTGATTAAAATTTTTAAATTTTAAATCATTAATGAAAATTATTGATATATTGATTTATAAATAAAATATTGTCAAGGCATATAACAAAATCATTTTTGAACTCAACATATTTTAGTTTGTTTGCATATAAAATTAAGATAAAATAATGATCATTTATTATTTATTCTAATAATAATTAGTAACATCATAACATAAATGTATAAATGACATGTTATGTAAAACAAACATTGATATGGTTACGATAAAAGAATATCTTTAAAAACATGTCGTCGAAGATAGATTCCGACATTGAGAATGGTATGCCCTTGTGACTTATTTATGGTAATAGGAAAACTTAGTCTAACATGATACTATTTTCTACTAAACACAAAGGGAAGTCCCGAACTCAAATTTGTTTTTAATTTAACTATGGGCAAGAATGCTCCTTTTACAGAATTGCTTCCTGTTACGATTTCCACATCCAACATATTCTTAAATAAACCACGAAATAACAATTGTGTTCCATCTAGGATCTATGGTTCGCAACAACATCAAAGGTGCATCTTTTTTTTTCTTTAAAATATGTGGTGGGATACTTCCTTGAGCAATTGAGTTTAGGAATTCGTGTTGATATAAGTTATGAGTATCCCCTTCAACCTCGTCAAATGACAACAAATTATGTTCTTCTCCTGGAAACTAATTGATAATTACTAATATTTAATATAGTGCTAACAAATCTTTTTCTAAAATATTGAGTCCTAATCTTTTTTTAGAGGATTTAAAGTTCAATCTTTAACATTATTTTTTGCTCACGTTTGTTACTAATTTTTGTTTAGAGGATTTAAAGTCCAATTTTTAAATTATATTTTGCTCACGTTTGTTACTAATCTTTTTTCCAGAAGATTTAAAGTTCAATCTTTAACATTATTTTTTGTTCACATTTGTTACTAATCTTTTTTTTAGAGTATTTAAAGTCCAATCTTTAACATTATTATTTTTCTCACGTTTGTTACTAATATTTTTTAGAGGATTTAAAGTACAATCTTTAACATTATTTTTTGTTCACGTTTGTTATTAATATTTTTTTTAGAGGATTTAAAGCTCAATCTTTAACAATATTTTTTTCTCACTAATTTTTTTTAGAGGGATTTAAAGTTCAATCTTTGACATTATTTTTTGTTGGAGAAAACATAGATGCAATCCTCTACATCCTGTAGGTGTTGTTCTCCAATCAACAAATGACACGTCAATTAATTTGTCCATGTCAGCTGTTAAGAATTTAACACTTAATGTGTTAGTGTCGTTACTGTTTCTTTCCATCTCTAAATTGCAACTGGATCTCCTTTTTTTCGAGAATCGACATACATACCCTCCATCATACATACCCTCCATCTTTAGGGCACCAATGCCAACGTATAAGCATCAAAACTCTTTAGATAAAACCCAAACTCTTTAATTTATGATAGACAACAAATTTTCACATAATCAAACAAAATATTTGTCATGGAGGATTCAATTTCTTCCGCAATGGTTTAAGAGGAAATATTTCATACCTTCCCATTTGGAGTTTCTTAATTTCTTAGTTTCTTTTCAAAATTCATGCAAATATGTTTTAATGTTTTCTCCTTCTGTAATTGTGGTTAGGTTTTCCTTTCTGTTTTGCATTGTGGGGTCTTTGAGTTTTACTTTGTATTTTTATCGCTTTACATTTTTACCTTTATCTTGATATAAGTCAGGAAACCCAACGTAGAGGGAAAAAGTTCCTCCCTCAACGTCAATCACTTAAAACAAAGGAAATTAGTGATGATGAAACTCAACTTCTATCAACAATTATTTAAATTATTGATTAAAAAATTTAAATCCCACTAAAATAAGATCAATACTACTACAATAAAAAAAATTAAATTATTAATTTAAAATAAGTTAGATTTCATTAAACTACGAACAACGTCACTACAAGAAAAAATATTATGAACTATTAAGAATGTTTTTTTTAATTTATTTGTCAAAAATATTTTATCAAAATTGATATCTTTTCCTATATAAAATTAAGCATAGTAAAAAAGTGCAAAGACAAAATACATTAGTATCCCTCTGAACACCAGTAATAACAATAACAATAATATCCTTAAAAAAAACAATAGCAATAATATTATTGACTTGTTGAAACCTAAATTTGTTGCTTAAACCATTTATTTTTAAAATTTGAAATTATTTTATTTAATGCCTAATTGCCTATTGTTGGTATGAATTACATTTTTAGTGTGCGTAAGCATTTATTCTGATTCTATTGAGACCTAGTTATTTTATAACATATTGGGACCTGGATCCTTGAAAAGGTTAACACAAAATATTCTTATGCCATGAAGAAATTAATTGCTTAGAACTCACAAAATGCAGAATGTACACATCCTCAGGTATCATGACAACAACCACAAACTCCCCATAATCCCAAAGTACATCACAAACTGCCAGCTACCATCACAATTCAGACAACCATCCATTTTTCTTCATGAAGTGAAAGAACAAGAAGAACCTTCAATGGGTTATAAATTCATAAGGCTCAACTTGCTATTTAGATGAAGGAGGAATTTTCCTCACCTCCAATCCCTAAAGTCACTTAGGAAATACAAATCAAGGGAAAGCAATTTGTGTTGTCCGAATGAGTATCTCCGAACAACATAGTTGTTTTCCTAACGGAATGACAACTCCAAAATCATGTGACCTTTTAGAAATGCAAGAGGTGAGTAAAGTTGCTCTCTTTAGATGATATATGGAGACCTGATTCATCCTAACCATCAAGTTAAATATAAACATATCGAACGGTGAATGCTGAAGGTTCAAGCTAAAACACTTACATTGCGGGTTCACCAGAGTTTCAACCGAATATTTATTTATTCAATCATTGCGTACACTCCATGTTGAAGCATTAATTAGTACACGTACATCGTTAGATGAAACCATTACTACAGTACATCCTAAGATAGAACATAGCATTACACAATATCTCAGCTAGTAATAAATTACCTAGCTGGACAAGTACTGTGTCATCCACGATTGGAAGCGAGACCAGGCGAGCTGAACTGAAGCTTCATCTTCATCAGGTAATCCCATGTTCTTCCTCCTATTGATTCCTTCTGAAGATCTGTTCATGAATGCATGACTGTTGCCAGGGTATATGTGTACCTCATGTGAAATTCCAGATGCCTTCAACTTCTCCTCCAAAGCCTTGGCAGCCTGCATGAGACATCAATCAATCTCAAAACATCATTTTTCTTGAATATCAAAGAGTTTACTTAGGATGCAAGAGAACAGAAAACCAAACACGGTTAGAGGATTTGTTATTTACAAAGCAACTGAATTAAATTCAGTGTCATGTTAACTTGTGTCTAAGAGCGCAAGATATGAAACGAAATGCAGAAATGTAATCTTGGAAATTGTGCACTTATTTATATTAAGAGCTTAAAAACCTTATCTTTTCAATGGAACATTTATTTTTTAATTCCATTTTTAGATCAATGGAAAATAGGATTATAGGAATGATAAAAAGGTTAAAGCTTATTGAGGTTTTGCTTATTTGAGTGGTAAAACTCTAGGCACACAAGGTGGGGCATTCTCAACCCACCCCGAATGTGTGAACGTTCCCTTTTAAGAGACAGCTCATGTCGGGAAACTGGAATTGTCTTAGGGTATGTTTTGCTTGGGAAGGAGGGTGAATTATAAGAAGATGAAAGAATAAAATGATGGATGAAAGAAAGGAATGAACGTAAATTGTTGAAGCTTGAAAGAAAAGATGAATATGCATAAATGTTGGTCTAGTTGCAAGTAAGATGCAATTTCGAAAGATCAATGCAAACATTCTCATACCGTAACATCTGAAAAGCCAACAAAATTGTCCAGCTCTCCAAAGTGAGCCTGAACAGGAGCCTTGGCTTGAGCAGGGTCTGCAAGTTCAGAAGAAGGAACTCCATAGAAAGCTACAACAGCATCAACATGCGGAACCAAGACAGAGCTTGCAATTGCAAGAGCACCCCCCATACAGAATCCAGTTACACCAGCCTGTCAAAATGAAAGATAAGTTCACATTTATTTTAACCAATGTTTACCTCTAATTTAAACAAAATTAGGTTTTTTAAATTTAGACAACTGACCAAACATTAACCAATAATTGAATAAATAGATTGAGTGCACATTAATCTATGAGGACTTGAGGATCTTAACAATCAAATTAATATTCACCCATGCTCTCTACCGACAATAATTACCTTAAGTCAATAAACTCTTACTTTCAAACTACATTTATAAACATTGCTGTAAATGTATTGCTGTTGCTGGTCTACTGTCATACTCAAATAGTTTGAGTAAGTCTTTACATTGTTAGTGATTTGAATAATCTACATCTTCTAGAAATTTAATATTGGACTCCTAGTACATCTTCACATTAGTAGGTTTGAAAGTTGTGGGCTTAAACTTTTCTATTATTCTTGCAAGGCTATAGCCACATAAGTTAATAAAACAAGGTCAAGTTTTTATCCTTTCACTATTTTGAGTACCTACTAGCTTCATTATCAGAGATCAATGATTCTGAGCAAAGTGATCAAGGCTTCAAATTCATTAGGTAGGCCATTGAGTATAGCTTCGAGATGATCGCAAAAGGAGACTGGATCTCCACCAGAGAACAAAATACTGATAATAACTTTTATTCGTTGTAGATAATTGGACATGGTCAGTAAGCCCTTGAAGAGGCGTTGTGCATCCATGAAAGTATTTAATCGAATCTAAGAGGGATGAGAGAAATCACACAAACAATGGGAAGTCCGGTGTTGTCACTCGAAATATGTTGAATATACGCGATTAAGATCACAATCCTCTTCAGAAAGGAAATGTGGTGTGTTTGAAGATTTAACCACAAAATTTTGGAGTTATTGTTCTCAAATCACATCCTCATTCTACATTTTCCATGGAAATAGGTTTTCTCAACCAATTTGATGTTGTTTAAGTGGAAAAAAGTGAATGAAATAAATAATGGGGATCAATTTTCAGAGAAAGAATTGTAGAAGGTTGTCAAGTCCTAGAAGACACTTATACCATATTACAGAATGTATTTTGATGAGAATGTACGGGATAGCTATAGAAAATGTGAAACTTATAAACAGAAAGTTCGAGACACTGAAATTCTGAGTCTGCTTTTGTATTTTCATTGCATTGATCTGAATAGCTCATGAGGCTATTTATACTAGTATATAAAACTCTCAATTTGCAGTTGCTATGCCTACAACTTCAATACAGTTAGAATTACAGCGATAAGCTCACAACTGTCTATAGTAAACTGCAATGCAACCACGAGAATGATCTAGAACGCAAACTGCTAAATATATAATTCTTGGCTATGCACAAACACACAGAACAATTACAAAGCATGTATTAGGTAAACAACAGCAGTAAGATATATTTTAGATATCATAAGATATTTTATATATCTTCCTACTTACTAAGTTTTAAGTTTGTTGCTCAATTACCCTTTAAAAGGGAAAAAAAAATCATATTTAGTCTTAAGAACAAATCAACAGAAACAAACCTTCTTTGAACCATTTGCTTTAAGCCAGTCAACTGAAGCATGAATGTCCTTCACAGCACCTGGCCAATCAAGACCATCAAACAAATGCTGTGCTTCTGCAACATCCAGACCAACCTTTCCTCTATACAGACTGCGGAAAATGGCAAAACCAATCACACATCATCCAAATATAGCATATGTCACTGCAGAACAAAAATTAAATATTTCTAGGTAGCACCATTTTCTTACTCTGGGATAAGAGCTTTAAATCCACGGCCAAGTTGAGAAATCATAGCAGCGTGATTTTTAATTTCAAAATCCACACCCCACCACTCCTGGAGCACTACAATTCCAGGAGCATCGTGTTTTCCAATCACGTACGCATCAAATGTCTAATCAACAAAAACAACAATGTTATAATAGAAAATCAGCAATGAAGTTCCACTGCAGGTAGAAAACATGGAAACCATGCCTGCTTACGTCACATGTTTCTGATTTTTCATTTTCACTTCAACTAATAAATATAACATAACACAAATCCAATATTTCTCACACCATTTTCTTTTACAAAATTTGAAAACATATTTAGCACTCAAATTTGAAAATGTCACAACATTGTTTTCATTGTTTCTGAAAATGCATTCTCACTACTAGCCCTCCATCTACTGTCTATCACAATCATTGTTGTCAATGGCGGAATATGGCAAAGGCCAAATATTCTTGATATAAACACACCATTGTGTCTATGGCGCCGCCATGGTGGGCATCCTTCGCAAATTGGCTATGGCGGTTGTCAAAAAATCTACCACGCCATGACCGCCATTTTTCAACACTTATCACAAATTCACAATTATTGACTACATTTGTCTTCCATCAACTTTTTTAAAATTAAAAAATAGAAAACATATTTTAGTATTCAAAACACAAAAAAAAAAATCAAAACTTCATCTCCTACTTATGACTCAGAAATTTGAATTGAATGACATCTTATCAATTCGATCTAAATCAAAACTTTATGCTGCAATGTAAAATCTGCATTTAAGCTGCATGCAAATTCAACGATGATCCTAAATCACTATCAAATCAATCAGAATGAAATAACCTAAGTTCAAACTAAAATTCACTACAATCCAATTACAAAAACAATATTAAAAAAAGTCAAAGATAATTTTTCTGATGATTATTCATTACCTCACTACAAAAGCTCATAACAACCATCCCAATTGAAATTCAAAACCCAATTTCCAAAAACTAAAAACAATCCCTTTAATATGGAAAAAAATTGAAACTTTAATTAAAAAACAAATAAACAAATCAAACCATGATAATAAAAGAAGCAGAGACTCACTGTGTTATCATCTCTTTGAATCTGGATTTTGCTGAAAGGGGCAGCAGAGTCAGCCATGGAACGAACTGAGAAGCGAGATGAAAAGGGTGAAGTGATGTGAAAAGATTTTGAGGGGAAGAATTTGGGCGCAGATGATGTTATAAATCTCAGCATTCCTTTTACTCACAAGAGTGTGTAGTTTTAGTTTTATATGCGCAAATGGGTTAGTTGCAACAGTGTACTTGCATAGACTAACAAAGTGAGAAAAAGAGTAGGACGAAATTTTGATCTCTAATTTTAGAGTGGGTCGTGCTAACCATCTTCGGACATTAGTTAAGGGAGTAAAAATAAACGTTTTAAGTTAAAAAATATATTTTTTTTATATTTTTGAAGAATTGATTACATAAGTTTCTATTCAATAATACTATATTTTATTGTCCCATATTAAACATTTTTAAAGGACTAACTTATTACAATTAATTAACTCACTTAATTGATATGAAAAAACTAAAAAAACCAACATTATCAAATTATGTAACTAAAATGATTTCCGGTGTAATTTAACTTAAAATATCCATTAACAAGACCACTACATCTAATGATTTGAGAAAGAAAACTTGAAACACATAATCCATCCCCCCAGCCAAACCACATCTTTCTCCTCTTAGGATTTTATACGACATTTTTATGATAACTTTTGTTTTGGAATACCTAAAAAAATCTAGTTAATATAGAGCTGGTTAGTTATAGTTTTTTTTAAGAAAAAAAATAACTTTAACCTACGTCACTTTTAAAAATATTGCATCAGTTTATTATAGCTTTTTAAAAAACCAAAATCTAAAAAAATTAAAAAAAACAGCTTTTCTTTAAATTAGAAGTTTATAAGAGTAGCTTCTCAAAAAATAGATTAAATAAAGGTCGAAAGATTAAACTAATTTTGTAGCGAAAAATCCTTTTTATATAGTTTTTTCTAGATTACCTTTGAAGAATGGTGGATAATTTATCCACCAACCAATGAAAATAAACAATTTATTGGTGGGATCAAGATAGTTCATGGTACCACCTAAAAAGTTGAATGTTCATTGGTTGAGTTAAATTACTCACCATTCTTTTATGAGTAATCTAGTTACCACCTTTTTATATAGTTGTATCCAAACAAACAAAATCATTTATAAAAGACAATGATTTTTATTACACTAAACAAACACAAAATAAATACTTATTTTTTTTTATAAAATCTCTAAAAAACTAATCTCTAAATTATTTAAAGTTAAAATCTTATTATTTAAAGTTAAAATCATTTTTATTTTTAACATGTAACAAACGGACTCACGATACCACCAATCCAGCATTTTATTCTTTTATCATAACAAAAAAACAGATTTTTAGTTTTTTGTAGGCCGAAAATCTTGGGTGCAAAATTTCAGTTCATATCAAATATTTGAAGTTGCTTTCTTTTTAAGCCAACTCCCGCTATATATTATCAGAACCTCTCCTTCTTTTTAAGCCAACAACTCAATATTTGATTTGAAGTTGCTTTCGCCCTAACCGTTGCCAGCCACCTTCACAACCTCCCTTTGGCCTCCGCAAGCGTTTCCCGACCACAATGGTTCGACACTGATCTTCTTTCTTTTTCTCTTTAAAATCTTGGCGAGAAATTAACCCTTATGGTCCGTTTGGTTCGAGAATTAGGAGGGGAGGGGAGGAGAGGGATTTTAACGGAGGGGAGAGGAGGGGAGATATTTTAATTAAAAATATGTTTGGTTCGTAAGGGGAGGGGGAGGGATTTTAAAATTATTTTACTGTTTTACCCTTAAACTTAATTAAATAAAAGAAACTACTTGATTTTACAATTTCGAAGACCAGCCAATGACAAACACACATCTAAGCTGCTTATTTTATCTCAAACTGACTCATATATTTTCCACAACAAGACATGAACCGGTGAATTAACATTAAAAAAAAGGATCAACAAGTAATAATAAGTTGAATTAAATAAGATAATAATAATAATAAGGTCGTTGACATCAACAAAGTAGTAGTAGAAGTGATTTTAGATGTAACAAATAAGAGTTATAGATAATATAATAATAAAAGTTGTTAAAAAAAATATAACAAAATAATAATAATAATTGTTATAAGATTAAGATAACCTAATAATAATAAATAATAATAAAAGTTGTTACAAGGTTAATATTGAGATTTGAAATTAATTTAAGGATAATTATGACAATGCAATCAAATTTTAAAAAGATTTGCTCTCCTCCCCTTCCCTCCCCTCCCCTTCTAAAAATTGAACCAAACACTTCAAATTAAAAATCTCCCCTCCCCTCCCCTCCAAAACTCTCGAACCAAACAGACCCTTAGGGTTTTTTACTTCGGTGCAGGTTATCTCCGGCGACACTCCGTACACATCCGCAACAACATTCATAGACCTGTCCCTCTCGAAGGAGCTTCTGAAGGGACTCTTTTTGGAGATGGAGTTTCAAAAACCTGGCAAAATTCAAGCCATAAGCTTGCCAATGATTCTTGAACCTCCGTATAAGGATTTAATCGCACAAGCATCTAATGGTTCTGGCAAAACCGCTTGTTTTGTGCTTGGGATGCTTAGTCGTGTTGATCCAAATTTGCATGCTCCTCAAGCTCTATGCATTTGTCCCACTAGATATTTAGCTATTCAGGTTTGATGCTTTTCTTTTGGGGCATGTTCGGATAAATAAATTAGTTAATTATTTGATTTTTGTTTATTGTTGTGTTTTGTGTTAGATCTTCGAAGTTCTTCAAAAGATGGGAAAGTACACAAGCATTAGTTCAGAACTTGCAATTCCTTGCATGGGCAAGACCTCAACTCCACCATCGAAACGACCACCTATTATGTCTCAGGTGGTAATTAGCATGCCTGGCACAATTAAGAACTTCATGATTTATAAAAAACTTGAGATGACGAAATTGAAGATTCTTGTATTTGATGAAGCTGATCAAATGTTTGCCAAGGTAAATTTTGTATTGGGTATTATTGGATGTATAGTTAGATATCTTTTTCTATAGTTCTTTTGGTGTGAATCGGGTATCCTTTGCGATCATAGAGACTAAATCTTCGAGTGAGAGAGGACTTCTACGGGTGGCAAAGCTATAACTAGTAATTACTTCCAAGTAAATATATAGTACATACTAGGTCCAGGGAATAGTTTTGATTTACTGAATTTGTCATGCATTGGTTTGGTTGCTAAATATGATGGTTTTTTAATTTACTTAATAACTGTAAAACTTTGTTGTTGCAGGATGGATTCAGAGATGATTCTCTGAGGATAATAGAAAAAACACAAAAGTTCAGTTCAAACTGTCAGGTTTGTTGATTCTCTTGCTTAATTAGTGCACTTGTAAATATTGAATCTTTTCTGCTCGATGCTGTTGTGTTACACTGACTATTATTTGTGCATGGAGTGGATTGGATAATCGAGAAGGGGTGTCATAATATTGTTAGACTAAAAGGCCGCCCACTTATGGAAAGCTGAAAATTATATGAAGATACAAGCATATGAAAAGATAAACGGAGTTGAAGGTCGGAGAGATTGAAGGTGACTAAGGATTGGCTTGTGTTTTTGCAGGTTCTCTTTTTTTCTACTACATTAAACGACATTGTCAAGAATTTCATTACAAGGATTGTGGCGAAAGAGCATAATGAAATTTTTGTGAAGAAAGAGGAGCTATTTTTAGATGCAGTGAAGCAGTACAAAGTGCATTGTCCCAATGAACTTGCTAAGATTAAAGTGATTAAAGATTATATATTCAAAATAGGAGAGAATGTGGGGAAAACAATTATCTTTGTGCGCACTACAAATAGTACGAAAATGTTGCGTAAAGCTCTTGTTGATTTAGGCTATAAGGTCAGTTCCATACTAGATGCTCTTGAACATGAAGAGAGTGACAAGATGGTCAAGGAGTTCAAAGATGGTTTGACTCGTGTTCTTATATCGAATGATGTTCTTGCTCGTGTTCCCATTATTTGTCCATGTATCAAATTGTTTTTTATGCATCTTCCATCTTGTTGTTTAGGTTAATTTGGTTATCAACTATGATCTACCACTGAATTACACTGCTGAGTTCACCCGTGGCCGTGAACCTGAGCTTGATTGTGAGGTGTATTTTCATCGGGTTGGTAGGGCCGGGCGATTTGGGCGCAAGGGTAAGTTGTCTGCTTAGTTGAAATATAGCATGTTTATGCCAAATATTATTCTCACATAGTAGTATTTTAGCGATGCTCTTTCCAACGTTGATGCTATTTTGCTCAATGAAGTTCTTCGATGCGCTTCAGCCTTGAAGTCTCTATCGGGGTCTCTCCTTCAGCATGTTTAGTTCTGCTTAGTTGTGTTTTTTCTTACATTTGTTTCATTTGATTGAACAGGTGCTGTATTTAACCTGATATGCGACGAAAGGGATGAGAAGCTAATGTCAAAGATTGAAAACCATTTTGGCAGCCATGTCACAGAGGTATATGCTACTTGACAATGTACTTGGATTATGATTATGATGATCCTTGCAGTATGATGTAGAACAATATTAGATTAAACCTTCAAAATTTGCAAACTTTGAACATTTTATATGCATGTGCAAAAGGTTATCTTACATAAATCATTTTGTTAATTTCACTGTGGATGTAGGTGAGACAAAAATGTGTTGAAGACTATACAGATGCTTTTAAGAAAGCTGGTTTACTTTACTGATATGATACTGCGTTGGACTCCTGAAGATTCTTTATTTTATTAACATGGATACACATCTTTGGTTATTTGTTTATGGTACCTTAATGGTTAGAATGATGTAATTATATATATACAATAAAGTTTTATTAGTTTGTGATGGATTTTCCTACTCCTTGTCCCTAATCTTGCTTCTTTGAACAGGATGTCTAGTCCCCTAAGTTTTTGTTTCTCTCCTTTTCATAATATATTTTTGTGTTGTTTTGAATAGGGTTATGGACCATAAACATGTTTTGGATGTCCGATATCATAAATGATGCATAGATAATAAATAAATAAATAAAAGATTTTTTTAGCGTGTTCTGGAGCACTCTCTAAGGATTCCAAAAGAATAGTTCCATAAAAAAGTCAAATATTACAATTTACAATGCATTGATTACACAAATTTTCAAAAAAAAAATTACCATTTAAAAGTTTTAAAGAGTGCTTCCAAAGGCACTAGTTAACATCTCTCATAAATAAATATTTCCTAAAAAAAATATAGTGCTAAACTCCATAGATAATTAATGCAAATAATATTTATAAAATCATAAATGATACATAGATAATCAATACATAAATAAATATTCTTTTAAAAATAAATAAATATAGTGCTAAACTCCATGGATAATTGAGGCAAATAATATTTATAAAATAAAGTTAATAAAATTAACAAACAAATAAGCATTGTGTTATTAGTCATCTTGTGCGGCATTGTTTGCTTTCTCATTCAGCCCAACTTACCAAACTTATATCTTGAAACTGCTCGATCAATTCCAACTCCTTTATCATCAATGCAGACATATGCAAAATGACTTCCTACTCAAAACATCCGCCACCACATTCGTCTTCCTGAATGATAACTTAACTGAAAATCGTAGTCCTTGAGAAATTCCAACCACTTTCTCTCCCTCATATTCAACTCATTATGGTCGAACATATACTTCAAACTCTTACGCTCACTAAACACTTCAAACTTAAATCAACAGAGAGAGTAGGGGCCCGCACGTAGGGAATCAATAAATAACTATGTAACCACATAGGAGTTAACACCAACCTAAAATTTTTTCAAGCACAACCTTAATTTTGTTAGGAAATTTTCTCGAACTTGCAATTATTGTGTGAAATAGGTAACCATGGAATCAACCAAAAACGCTCAAGCAATGGCTACTAAAGAGGAGACGGAAGAACAAAACTGGGAGCACTTGATCTCCTTATTCATGAAGGTTAAGGTGACGACTTCTTTTGTGGAGAAGCTGAAAAAAGAGTCGGGATACCTCGAATTTCAGAAAGAAGTAGATATAAAGCGATAAGAGTTGTTGAAGTCAAAACAAGCTTGAAAAGATGAGCAAGAGGACAATGAAGTACCACCAGAATTCAATGTTTTGCACCAGATTCTGAAAAGATACAAAGTAAAGATGTCAATCAAAGAAATGGTTGAATAGAGTCCATGTTGCATCAAGTTTCTTCAGGAACTCCTAAAGACTAATGTTGATCTATCTGAGGAAGTCTTCATCTCACTTTCTAGAGAATGCCATCACACGTACGAGGTATCGACTGAAGTCATATTTGATGGTGAAGGTTGTTTTACTCTCCCTGTGCGCATAAGGGGAAACTACATCGGAGAGGGTTTATGTAATTCAGGAGAAAATGCAAACCTAATGAGTTTGAAAAAGGAAAAGGAGTTAGGAAATTTGAAGATGTCTCCATATCCCAATATGATTGGTTATGCTAATGGCCATGTTGAACCGGTAGTTGGCATACTACGAAATTTCCCAATTAACATCAGGGGCTTCAACTTCTATTTAGATTTCCCGAGATAGATATGATTTCCCGCTAATCTTCGGTAGGAAATTCTTTGCTCAGGGTGGTCTTCTTTTAGATGGCGAACAAGGGGAAACTACCATCAGAACTCCAAAGGAATTCGACGTGTTCATTGTGACTTACCCAGAATATGATGCAAGTCAAACACCAGAATGGATCTTTATCAAAGGAGTGGTGGATGATTATGCCCGAAAAGGAGTCGAAGAAGAGGAAGCTAGAGGATACCTGCTAGATGAAGACTCTGACTTTGGGGTATGTAAATTTTGTTGTCTAACATGTTCAATTATCAAAACATACACAACACCAGCATATATGCACTAACAATGCGTGTTTTACATTTTACTCTCAACATGTGCCACTCGTTAAATGTGCAACTTTGTTCGTTAGTAAGTGTACAACCCAATTTTTAACTTTTCGAATAACAATTGTAGAATAAAACATGAGAGTGGAATTTGGCATAACCTTATTGGAAAGCTATGATGCCTTATGGTTAAAGGTAGAGTTTTCAAAATATTAATCTATCATCTAGATAATTAGATAGCCATATAAGCCAAAGGCTAATAATGCTAAATTACTTGTTTTAACATTTAGTGGTGATACCATATAAGCCATTTGACTTTTTCAAAACACAATGGAATAAATTACACTTAATCAAATTGGTTGTCGCATGATCCCGTTAGTGGAATCGGAGTGAGGCACATATTATTAAACAGTATGAGTGTGTACACAACGACTTATAACTTCGGCGTTTTCAAACAATAAACAAAAGGACCCTGATTTGTTGTCCTCATCTCCATCTAGACTGAGTTTGCTATTGCCGGATTCGATAGGTGCCTGATACTTTCAAGGTGGGAAGCAAAAGATGCTTGGCTTCGACACTTTGAAGTGTGTCAAATTATGTCGGTGTATCCGTGCTTCTTCCGGTTTGAATGTTGGATAGCTTCAATAGTCCCCGACTTTGATTTTTGCTTAACCTGTGTGGTCCTTGGAACAAACACAACATCAGAGTGTATGCACAAATAGTGCTAATTTCACACGTTATACCACTTTCAGCTGAGGTAAGTCACAAGAACCTAACAAACTTGATTTTCCAAAGTTATTTGCATCAAAGTGTCATTTGTTTGTGTCATATTGTGATGTAAATGCGTGTACAGAATCACCAAACATAACTCCAACAACTTGGTTTTAATAAAAGGAAATAATACATTGTGTTCTAGAATGTGTTGTTGTGCACCACAACCCATTTAAAGGTGCTAATGTGGTGAGAAAGTATTGACATCGAGTAAACATAAATATTGAGCATGTGGACATATAGTGATGTTTGAAATATTTAGTACCCTAAATTAACTGAAACAATGATCCTACCAGACAAACTCCACACTAGCCATGTGGTATCATGCTGTCAAAACCCATAAGATTAGACACACAATTAACAACATATGGTGTGAATTTCACCTTGATAGTTATCATGAATTGGTTAAGCAAGTAGTTTATGAAAATATAGCTTCTCCCCATGCCAAAAACTCATTTCCAGTGTATGATATCATGTTTTGGTTCCGTGGTAAAGTGTATGAAGTTTGCTAATTCATGTCAGATTATTAACAAAATTAAAGGCATGAGATAATTATGCAATTTCACTTGAGATTTACCAGCTCAATTTCCTTGTACGCACAAGGATAAGCACAAGGATAAACAGTTCAATGAATAGGCGTATCTGAATTGATATCTAAATCAATGGGAGATACTGTGTGTACTAGAATAGTGTTGAGGGAGGATCGAACATGTTCCCTGTTATGGAGGTGGTGTTAGTGTTCTTGCCTGGCTCGGTGTCCTTCGTCGTACTCCACTGTTGGCGGACACGAACACAGCTTCAAAATTCGACTTCTGAGCGACCTGGGTGTCCTTGGGCATACTCCATTGTTGGCATACACAAACATGGCTTCAAAATTCAACTTCTAGGTGTCCTTGGGCGTACCCCACTGTTGGCGTACATGAACACTATAACACCCTTGAACCCCACAAACAATATTTAGTAAAAATAAATCAATTAATCAAAGACTTTAAGAAGATACGTCGTCATTTTCTCAAAACATGCATAATTCGGTTTTTATAAAGCTCGCAGCGAAATAAAAACATCTCAACAACATATCTTAGATATCATAATACATCAACCATATGGTCTCGACATAAATCTCAAAATAAATAACATAGAATTCTGACAATCCTACTAGAAGCCTATACTAGACTCCATGCAATAAAGAATAACGAGGAATGCGCCATGCAAACCTCGGGTACTCACGTCTCCACGAACGATCTCAAGCTGGACGTCTACACCATTTTTAGAAATTGTGAGGCGGTCAACCAAACGACCACTGGGGGTTAGATAACATTCACATAAAAATATATAAGCATAAATATAGCATTATAGGATTCAAGTAAATCATACATATATACAAATTCATCATCCCTAGAATACTAACTTCATGTAAATATCATCTTCAATAAATCATAACCTCATCAACAAGTCATCACATTATCCACAATTCCATAACATCATCTCAAGTGTACAAATATCACGAAGCAATTATATCGAGTACACAACATCACATCAATACACATAATTCACCAAGGTCACATAATTCACCAAAGTCACATAATTCACATAATTCACCAAAGTCACATAATCAAGTATAAGACATTTCACATAATTTATATGCATGTAATGTCCTAGACACACCTCTACATGCATGTGGTACCATTTGAATATCAGAGATAATTTTACCGAGAGATCCACCATCGATAATAACCATCAACAATAGCCACCGACAATAGGACTTGTCCATGAATGCATGAACATATGACTCACCATTGCATATATCCATACACTATAACACAAGTCATCACAATCATCAACAATTTCCATTGACAATATTCATCACCAATTTTCATCAACAGTAATCACAACAATGTCCATGAATATTATCCATCAACAATATTCATCAACGATATTCATCACCATTATATACATATATACATCACCAAGTCATACATATGCATATACACACCATCATGAATTTATTATCATAAAAAAAATCATCTTCACCAAATTTATCATCAATTCAATCATTAAACATCATCTAAACAACAGGTAACCATCATTTACAAGTTAACTTAAGATAAATCATCATTTGTCAAAGTCCGTCTATTTTTCTCCAAAGTTCGTCTATTTTTCACTTTCACACAATTCATCATATCTCATGCATATTAGTCATCAAATCAATCAAAATCCAACATATTATCATGAGCATAAAGTTAATTTCAAGTCATATTTTAACATTTCATCAAAGTTCGTCTATTTTCACATTTTTCATCAAAACTAAGTTACATGCTCTTATAGTTCTTTATCAATCCTACATGCTTCATCTAAGTTCATCATTACAGAAAACCAGTAACTGTTGGAACAAAATGTGTTTAACATTACCACCCTTAGGTTTCGCTGATAACAAGGTATTAAAAATGTCAATTGGATATGCTAATATTTGTTCAAGTATGCAGGACCATAGTAAAAAATTATATAGGTTCTGGAAGAACAAATGAGAGCAATAGAATTTACAAAAAGGAAGTTTGTGTTGCAAGATTCAAGACAGAGTCTGAAGACAAAAAGCATCTGAAGACTATCAGAAGCTGACGTCATCTGAGAGTCTGAAGAACCATTAGAAGCTGGAGTTCATCAGAGTCTGAAGACTGGAAGCTGAAGTTAGTTAAATGTTGTTATTCTGAATGCATATGATTGCAGAAGGGATGGAAGCCTGGAGCAACGACTATTTAAGAGGAATTAGAAGGTATTGGATGCTTATCCACTGAAGAGCGCAGGAAAAGGACATAGTACAATTGTACAACCACTACCTCCCCTACTCCACTCCTCATGTATGCAGTAGTACAAGATAACAGTTGTGACTATGCTAGTTATTCTCTATACAAGGAATGAATTTGAAATTATTCCCTCCTAGGACAATATCCAAATCAAGCAACAAATTATTGGTGATTATCAAGTTTCAACAACGACTCTTTTGATGTGCTGGCAATCAACGACGTCTCTTTCACACCTCTATATAAAGGAGTGAAGACTTGAAGATTGTAAGAGACTCACAACAATTTTACGCCAAAACTCTGCTGAAATTGTTTTCACATCAAAGTTCACTTAGAATTTCTTAACAACTTCCATATCTTAGAGATTCTAGAGTCTTAAGAGTCTGTATCTAATTGTATATCAAGTGTTCAAGCCTCAATCATTTTCTGTGTAATTGTGTTTGTTTATAAGTCTCTTGCTTTTGTGCTTGAGCATAGGAAAACTCTTCAGTTTGTGCTTGAGCATAGGAAACCTCTTGCTTTTGTGCTTGAGTAGTTTGAAATCTCTTGCTTTTGTGCTTGAGCAATTGTAATCAGATATTGATTTTTGTGAACTCTCCTTGGAAGTTCAAGGGGGACATGACTACTTCCGGATTGTGGAAGGATCCTGTATAATTGCTTTGTGTCTTTCTCTTCTCTCTCTCTTTACATTCTCCGCTGCATAAGACTCTGAGCTTTGTTCAAGACTCTGAACACTGGACTTGGTTTTAAAAAGAAGAAAAAGCTAACACAATTCAACCCCCCTTTCTTGTGTTTTTCTCATCTTCAATAACATCATCATTTCACTTAGGAAAAATCATCATTCGATTATTTCAAATTCATGTTCATTTTTCATTTAAAGTTCGTCTCAAATTAATAAAACAAATTCAAATCCAAGTAAACGATGTTCCATCGACTATATTAGTCAAAAATAACATCAAAACACATCAAAAGGAACACTTGGAGATGTTCGGAAACAACCACAAAGGCCTGGAATGTGCAGAACAACATGTGATGTTCAACACATCTCGCCACGGTGAAGACTGGCTCGCTGGGCGAGCTACGCAGGACAGGGAACCCAGAAAATGGGTTTTCCCTCCCAGGAACTCACTCCAAAAACACCCCAAAATGCCAATTTTGATTCCAATTGACCCAAAATCATTGTACAAACATCATCAACATATAACACAAGTATAAGGAACGATTAAAACACTTAAAACATGGATTTATATCATCACTTAATCAAGTTTTCATAATCACACTCATTTTTTTACAAAAAACTCCAAAACTTCACAATTCAAACCAAACTTCACAACCAACACCAACAATTCACAACCCATTAATATTCAAACATATCTAATGATTCAACAAGTGACTTAAAACAAGTTTGAGCAATAATCATCAACAAAATTCAGGGTTTTCACACAATTAATCAAAATTCTCAAAAACAATTTATTCTACATCTTCAACCACAACTTAAGCATATAAATAACTTAATTATACAAAGTTCATCATACCCATAATTAACACCTAATTATAAGCACAAATTTCATCTCACATAATCATCAATTTCACAAGTTAATCAAAACAAACATGACCCAAAAGCTAAAAATATGATTATAGCTTATTATGAGAACAAACCTATCTATCCCCCTTACCTCAATCTCCTAAAGCTCAAGCTAGGATTTCGATATGCTCTTTAAGCTTTGTTCTCCTCTTCTAAGATCTTCTTCTTCTTCTTTCTTCTTCTTCTCTCTATCTCTCTACTTTCTCTCTCTAGCCACCTTTTGGTAAAACATATGAAATGAATGTGAAACCCTAATTTCTTACTAGAGTTATCCTTATATAGTCTCACTATTAGGTTAGACTTTCTACTCTCTTAATGGGCTTAGTAACTTCTCATCTCATTAAAATGTTACTACAAAATTACTTCATTAAAACCTCCCATTAACTAGTCATACACCACCATCTTAATTAATTATCCCAAGTTACTACTAACTCTAATAAAATAACTCATCACACCAAAATACTAAAATCCTCCAATTTTAAGCTTACTAAAATACCCTCACTCATCAAATGACCAAAATTCCCTTAGTCATAAAATGACTAAAATACCATTCTCGTCTAAAAATCCACCAATCTTAAATCAAACACACAAATAAGCAATTAAACACTTATAATAAATAAATAAATAATTCTAGCGAAAAACGGGCTGTTATAAACACGACTTCGAAATTCGACTTCTGGGCGGCCTCTCTAGACGGCTACCCATCCACAAGCGTGGAACATCTCAATCTGTTTGTCGGATACAGGAGCGGACTCGTCTATAACTATTACCACACACGAGAACGGATTCACTTCGGATCGTTACCAGCATGAGCAAAGATTCCTTCGCACTGTTATCGGCGGCTTGATCACGAATTCGCCTTGAACTGTTGCTGGTATGAACCTCCGAAATACAAACATCTTTTGGACGGTTTGAATTGGCGTGTCCTCGTCTTCAATTCAATCTCGCCCTGGGAAAATGAAAGTTGGCTTCCATGGAGTCTTGACTCTGCCACTTGATTAAGCCGTCAACAGTGAAAGTGGTGTTTCCTTCACGGTCTTGTAACCATCAACACTGAACCTTGAGGCAGTTATGCTGCAATTATTTTGATGATTTATTGACAAAGTAGATTTTCCTCCTAACGAACTGGAATTCTCTTTCACCTTCTTTCATAGAGATATGGAGGATACAATTCAAGATTCATAAGTGAATGAATTAGTTTCAAGTTTTTGTTATTCCCTCCCGGTTCATTAAATTGCAATGGATGTTCATATCTGGAACAAAGCCTTCTGTCCCCATGGATGAAGCCTTCGCATCCTTCGCTTGATGACGATTCTTTTCCCAATTTTGGATTTTAAAGTGTACCTGTCTTTGGTGAGACGCAACGTGGTGGTACCTGCGCATATGCTCTGACATCCAAGTCAGGTGGGAAACAAAGATAGTGTGAGGTTTTTTGGGATAGGATAAACTTAACTTGGAATTGTACTAGAGTCCCCTTTATATTGGCATAAGAGAGTGTAATGGGCTTGGAGCCTTATTGGGTCTTACCATGTAAATGGGCCTTGCTAAGTGGACATGACTATACAATTCTAAATTGTGCCCGTACTATGTCAAATTCAAAAGCGCATAAATACTTAGGAATTTCTTACCAAGTTCATATCTTAAAAAGTCAAAGTCTTAAGAGTCTACTCTATTTTTCTAATTGGTTACACCTCTGATTGTATATCAAGTGTAAAATCCAAACAATTTTTTATTTGATTAAGTTAGATTGTAGAAGTCTCTTTTTTTGGTGATTGAGCATTTGTAAGTCTCTTGCTTGTATGCTTGAGCATTTGAAGTCTCTTGCTTGTGTGCTTGAATATTTGTATTTTTTAGTGATTATAGTGAAAATCCCTTGGAAGTGAAATGAGACTGGACTACTCCTGAATTGTAAGAGGAACCAATATAATTGTTCTCTCTCTCTCTCCCTCTCCCCGTCCCTCTTTGTGTTTGAGTTTGGTGTTATCCGCTGCACTCAGAATCTGAACTATGAGTTGTAAATTTCCTTCCATTGAAAATCGGAGGGTTAACAAAAAAAAAGGTTGTATATTTAATTTTTAATTTATATTTTATATTTTCAATTTATGAATTATAAAATTAAGGATTAAAAAAATGAGAAGTAGCATTAAAAAGGTATAAATTGTTTTAATATCACTATATCAAAGATTGTATATTATATATTTATTTTAAACTTCTAAATTCATTTATCCTAATAATATTTAAAAAAAAGAAGGAATATTTCTCATTTATAATATACTTTTGTTTATTAAAGTGAATTCAACTTCTGCTTTAGCCGTGGTCAAATACTCACTATCTAGAACTTAATAGAAAGAGTTTACCAACCAAAAAAAAATAGAACTTAATAATTATAAAAAGAACATAATCAATTCTTTTATTTATAAAATAAAATTATAAAAAACAAACAAAACAATAAAATATAATAAAAGTACCTTATATATTTATCATATAATACATTTTTTGAATAACTTAATAATTTACTTTATATTAAACATGATGTAGTCAAAAAAGTAAATATATAGTAATAATGTTCTCATAAAAAAAGATTAATCATGAATGTTGAACAAACATTAAATATTTTTTTATTATGTGTAACGTAATATTACTTCAACTTTTTTTTTTGAAATAAGTGTTCACGCTTTGCACGTGAACACCTTTGTTAAATCAAAGTTTTTCTTACTTAAAATATTCTTCAAATTCATCCCCCTTTGCCATTTATGACTCGACAAAAAAATCCTATAAAATGTCATAGGGTGTTCTACTTCTTCACCCATCTCACTTTTCTCAGTGTTTTGTTATATCATTCAAATTGGGGGTGTTTTGTATTTTTGCGGTGTTACTACTTTTTAGGTTACAAAAAATGGAAAACTCACAAAAACATAGTGAGAGTATGGGTGTAAACCAAATAGGGATGGACAAAAGAAATATTTCTTTTCAGCAAACAATTGATTTTGAAAACAATATTATATCTAGCGGTAGACATCTATATCCTTATTCAGATTTTTACGTGGTTCACAAAGATGAATTCAAGAGTTTTATTCAGCACATTACGGGCAAGAAATCAAATGCAGTAAGACCACCAATTCCGGTTCAGGCTTCGGCTCCAGTACCTCCTTCACATGGTCTATACAATGCACTTCCAGCACATCCTATGCAGCCTATTACCGGTAATCATCTTGTTGACAATCCACAAAATAATAATGTTGAGTTTCCAATATATGCTTCGATGAGAAACTCTCAAGACCTATTGCCGCTGAACATTGGTAATTCAGGAGGTAATCAGTTTCAACCTTACCCTCATCAATCACAAGTCTTCAACAATATAAATGTTCAATATCATCCAATAATAAAATCTCAAGAACATTATTATCCTACTAATGGCAGTAACCAATTTGTGAATGATTTTCATTCCTTACAAACAAATGCTAATAACCAAATTTTGAATGGTTCCCCTTCAACACAAACAAATGTGGCTAATCATTCAATGTATCTTAATGGTACCAATCAAATTTTCTATGTTAACAACAATAACCAACTTGTGAATGCTTTCCCTTCCACACCAAAATCGCAGGAAATGGTTACAAGGTTGCAAAAGATTCGGCCTCCACCATTGTCCATTGTAAGGCAACCGATTCCGGTTATGGTTTCAAAACCAGTACCTCCTTCACAAGCTCCATACAACACACTTCTAGGACATCATGTGGAATCTATTAATTGTCCTCCTATTGTTTACAATTCAAAAAATAATCTTGTTGAGTCTCCAATGTCTGCTTTCATGATAAACTTTAAAGACCCAACAATGAACTTTGGTGATTCAAGAGGTAACCAGTTTCAACTTCACCCTCTTCAACCACAAGTATTCAACAATACAAATGGCACAAATCAAATTGTGAATGGTTTCCATTCTTCACAAACAAATGACATTAATGAACTTGTGAATGGTTTCCCTTTAACACAAACAAATGTGTCTAATCCTTCTGTATCTCTGAATGCCAACATCCCAACTTTCCAAATGAACGACTGTAACCAACCTGTGATTGGTTTTTATTCCTCAAAAACAAATGACCCCCTATCACCAACTTCTAAATTTATGTTCCCTTCACCGAAGAGTAACATGAATTTCCTATCCCCCCAATCACCTTATAAGCCTCTACTATCACAAAGCCTTTTTTCTTCACCTTCATCGCCTGAATACCCTTTATATTCACATTTAGTTCCCGATCCCCCGTCTCCACTTTCTTCAAGCCTTTTTCCTTCTACTATAAGTCCTAAGAGGCTAGATTATCAATAGCCCGATCATGCTTCATTATGGGTGCTCCATTCTAGAAAAATGTATCTTAATTCACAGTCTCATAAGAGATTTTTTTTTATGTAGGGATACTCTTTTGTAATATAAATAAATATATATAAGGTGATTTTTTTTATGTAGGGATATTCTTTTGTAATATAAATAAAATTCGTCTTCTTTTATTGTTGTATTTCTTTACTATGTATGAAATTAATTTTTAAATATTGATTTTATTTGGCAAGTGAATTTTCAATAAAAGATACTATGTACTTCTTCAACATTTATATTCTTATTTCTTCGAAGGTTGTTTTGAATGGTTTTGTTTGCTAACATGAATGGAGGAAAAGAATAATAAAAAATACAACTTTTGTACTAAATTTGAGTGAATTGACTAACATTATTTTGGTTTATATATTTTAATAAATGGAATCAACATATTAGGAATTATTTATGTTTTCCTGATATAGTAGACAAAAAGTGTGTAGGTACTAAAATATATTTTATAAAATCAAGAATATACTATTTTAAGACGTTTCCGTAAAATATATTGCGCACTCTTAGAAAGTCTTAAATCAAATTAGAATAGCTAGATTTTAAAAATTGAATGTATCGACATATTTATAGATTTTCAAAGTACATGGATTGGCATATCACATTATTGGTTTAACATCGAGATATCAATTAAATTTGCTTATGTTCTATACTAATATTACATTTCTAAGTTTAGTTATAAGTTTGTGAGAGTTAGTTTTGGTTTGATTTCTATATTCTATGTTTGAAACCAGTAACAAGACTTGTGGTAATGTAATTCCCTGAACTCCCATTTCAATTTTACTTTTGTCATACCCCATTTTTTGACCGTTTAAAATTCATTTTTACTCGTCTTTTAAAATTGAGGAGTTTCGTCGTTTCAGACGAAATTTCGGTAAAGAGGTATTTTAAAATACCTCATTTTGGTTCCGAAGGGACAATTTTTTGTTTTATCTTTTATTATTATTATTATTGTTATTATTTATTTATTGTTTTTTTATTTATTTAATTTCGAAAAAAAAACATTTTATTTTCTTTTTAAGTTTTTTATTATTCTGTTTTTTTAAGTCATTTTCTTTTTAAGTAATACTCTTTATTTTTTAGTCCTTTTGGTCTAAAGTCAAATTAGGTCCTCAATTTTGTCTAAGACCAACATGGGCATTTTGGTCCAAAGTGTGTATCTGTAGAGCCCATTTCGGACACCTCAACAATAATTTTTTACACTATTTATACCAAGCATTAACTCCAATCATTGGAGGCTGGACACATTTCCCAAGAGGCAGCCACAACACAAAAGTTCACCAAAGAACCCTAATTTTTCTAACCTTACCAGAATTCAATCATCAACACAAACAACATATCAGCACATAAATCTTCAAAAAAGTTGAATCCTCAACATAACGACAATCGAAATCCAACGATAAACCACACAACAATTCCAAATCGAACAACAACGCAATCTACCACAACAACCAATCCAAAATCTGCCTCCTCACTTGTATCCTCAATCAAACCGAAATCAAACTGTGAATCTATACAAACCTTTTTTTGTCGAATTTCTATAAACGGTTTTGAATCAGAGAAGGAGGTTGGGAAACTTTTTTTTGAACTCACTTAAATCGTAGATCTAGCTTTGAGCTTTGTTTATTTTGAATTTTTTTTTGAAGAAAAGGGAAATGGAGAGAAAGGATGTCTAAATATGTAAAAAAAAATCGAAAATATGGTGTTCGTTTCTTCCGGCGCGGCGGCGCCGCCCTGTTGGGCCGGCCACCACCGCGTCAGAATTCTTAAGGGATGACGGAGAAGAAAGCACTTAGGAGCTTTTCTCTCTAAGTTGGTACTTAGAGAGAGAAAGGAAGTGTGTTTATGTTTTTTCTTTCTTTATTTTCGCATTTATATTTCTTCTTTTTCTTCGGATCCTATGCTCGTAGTTTTAAGGTGATTTCATACACCTTCAGGTCTGGGTCGTCAGATCTTAGATCTGAGTGTCTGTGATGTTCCCTGTTTTAGATCATGTGCGTCCTTCCCTCCCCTTACCATGCTCCTTTGCTTTCTTTTCCCTTAATTTCTCATCTGATGGCTTGGACCTTGCTCCTCTTTGATCAGATCTGAGCCTTCTGATCAATCAGACAGTTCAGATCTGATCTGTTTGGGCCTACATGATATTGATACTTGGATTTTATTTTTTCTCTACTGTTTTACTACTCATACCCTTTTTTTACTTCTGCACCTTTCTTTTTCTTCTAAAATTTTTATTCTCTTGTTTTAAAATCTTTCATAAACTTTATTTGGTTCATTCTATTTATTGCACTATTTATTTTAGACACACCTTATTTGTGTGTAATTTTACTTGGACTTTCTTTTATTTATCTTATGGCTTTATTTTCATTTCTAGTATAATTTTTGTTACCTTTTATTTAATTTTTTAGCTAGTTTAGTGCTTATATTCCTTTTTATATAACTTAGTTTATTTTCAAGGCCATTTACTTTCTCTTAGGACTTTCATTTATTTATTTATTGTTTTATTTGTAATTTATTTAATTTTCTTACCTTTTATTTAGTTCTCTTAGGTTAACAACATCTCATGCATTTTTATCTTTTTTTCTTTTCCTTATTTTTAGCATATTTATTCATGTTTATTACCATATGCATTTATTTTATTGTCATTTATATTATTGAGGCATTAGAATGTATTTAGGAACAATGTAAAAATATAAATGAGAATATTGCACCGACACATCACATTTATTTATTCCGCTTTATGTCAAGACCTAAACCAAGAACAAAATCAATCAAGGACAAATTAAGGACCTTAAAATCAAACAACTAGTAATTTTAGATTAATTCCAAGGAAAATGGACTTTTATTTTGGATCCAACATCCTTTATAAAACCCTTCGCGCTTTATTGTATTCCATTACGTTTAGTTTTTTAGACTTTAGTTAGCTCACTTTAGTTAGAATAATCAAAAATTTCAAAAACATTCAAATAGTCAAAATCACAAAAATATCTTTTATTAACAAACCTTTTTTTTTTTGATAAGGCCAAGAGAAAGGTTAGGCATCCGGGCGAATCTAAAGCATCCCAACTAGGTTGGCACCCAACAAAAACTCCCATCCTCTACCGCCTTCCCAATATATAACATTATTAAAAAACGAAAAAAGTATGTACAAGAGGGGGGACTAGGCCAAAACCCTCGTGGAACCAAAGTAAAAATAAAGCAAAGGACTAGAAATGGCTAAGGAAATCTATAATTGGGAAGCCCATGTCTGTCTCTAGCAAAATCAACCGCAAGCGAGGCCGGCATAGAATGGTACCACGAAGTAACCGTCAAATTGTGACCCAACGAAGCCATGGTGTCTGCACAACCATTCGCTTCACGGAAAGTATGGGAACAAATGATGAATAGACCATGTTGCGTGCAATTGTGCCAACGATTCCGCAACCGCAAAGGAACGAGAGATGAATTCTTGAAGGCTTGCACCGCGCTAGCGGAATCACTCTCCAGCCACACCCTTGGCCAGTTGTAGAGGGCTGCAAATTCCATAGCAATCATGAGTCCCGTAAGCTCCGCCTCAAAGACCGAGCAGTCCCCAAGATTACTCG